>OFGH01000091.1_pt1 | contig 85161 bp, 82 predicted proteins | sample 1521721 | NCBI WGS metagenome assembly OFGH01 (sample SAMEA3504132, study PRJEB24116) | mouse gut metagenome | biome: mouse gut; feature: mouse-associated habitat; material: faeces | place: Denmark | collected 2011
CGAATTAGATAAGAGTATCTTTAGAATAACATTAAAAAATAATTAAAAATGAATATTTTCTGTCCTTCCCGTTTCCGCAGAAAATACCCGAAAACAGTATAAAAAAGCCCATAAAACATCTGTCATACAGACATTTCACAGGCTTTTGAAGGGGAACCCGTCAGCGCGTATTCCTCAGTATTTTAGTGCATCGGGATAATTTCACCATTAAAGGTATCATTTACATAAGCCGCAACTTCCGCACTCTCCAGCACTTCCGCCAGCTTCACCAGCTCAGGACGGCTCTCATCGCCGGCTCTTACCGCAACCACATTCGCATAAGTTTCACCCGCAAGGGAATCAGCCGTTTCCGATGCAAGCGCGTCAGAGGAATTCAGGCCATTCTGAAGCGCGTAGTTTGTATTGATTACAGCAAAGCCAAGGTCGCTCAGGGACAGGGGAAGCTGTGCCGCCTCCATATCAATGATTTCCAGATTTTTAGGATTTTCGATGATGTTCAGCTTTGTTGCTGCAAAACCAGCCTCAGGGTCCAGCTTAATCAGACCATTTGCTTCCAGCAGGAGCAGTGCGCGGCCGCCGTTTGTGCCATCGTTAGGGATACCAACCTTTGTACCTTCGGGGATATCTGCAAGGTCTGTCACCACACCGGCATAAATAGACATCGGTTCAAAATGTACTGCCGCAATGGAAACAAGGTCTGTATCATGCTCCTGATTGAACAAATCAAGGTAAGGCTGATGCTGGAAAAAATTCGCATCTAAATCACCGGATTCCAGCGCAAGGTTTGGCTGTACATAATCGTTAAATTCTATAATATCCAGCGTAATGCCTTCAGCCGCAAGCGTATCCTTTGCCGCCGCAAGGATCTCCGCATGAGGCGTAGGAGATGCGCCAATTTTCAGCGTTACTTCTCCGCTTTCGCTTTCTGTTCCGTCCGTGTTTTCCGTGTTGTTGCTGTCCGCAGGGGCTTCAGAGCCGCCGCAGCCCACAAGGCCAAATGCCAAAACACCTGTTACCGCCAATGCCAAAAACTTTTTCATTTTTCATATCCTCCTTAAAAATACATCATTTTTATATGTAAAACCTTTGCAGTTTTTACAACCTTTTATCACTATGTCTGGAAATCCTCGTCCCCAGTTCCTGGAACACCTGCACGATAAGCACCAGCAGGACAACCATTACATACATAATTTCTTTATCGCCGCGATAATAGCCATAGTTGATGGCAATTGCGCCAAGCCCGCCCGCGCCGCAGATACCTGCCATTGCAGAATAACCAAGTATCGTTGTTACCGCAATAGCGAAGCCCAGAAGGAGTGAAGGCGTAGCCTCCGGCAGGAGCACCTTCGTCATAATCTGGAACGGCGATGCGCCCATCGACTGCGCCGCCTCTACAACGCCCTTGTCCACCTCTTTCAAAGAGGATTCCACCAGCCGCGCCACAAACGGCCCTGCCGCCACCAGCAGCGCAAGGCTTGCGGCTTTCGGCCCGATAATCGTACCGACCACAATTTTGGTAATCGGCATGATTGCAACCAGCAGTATCAAAAACGGTATAGAGCGGATAAAGTTAATAATGACGCCAAAAATCTTATTCAGCGAAACAATCGGATAAATCCCGTTTTTGTCCGATACAACCAGCAGCATTCCCAGCGGCAGGCCAATCACATAGGCAAAAAACGTCGAAACCAGCGTCATAAACAGTGTTTCCAAAAATGCTTCGCCGACCAGCAGCAGCATACCTTGCTCAAACATACTCTACCTCCTCAACCTCAACCTTCCTGTCCCGTAGATATTGTATCATCTTTCCGCGCACCTCCGCGTCCTCCGGAAACTGCAAAATCATCTGCCCGAATACGCCGCCCTTGATATTTCGTGTGTTGCCGGAAAGGATATTGACCGGCGCGCCGTATTCTATCATCATGTTGCCTAAAATCGGCTCGTTTGCGGAATCGCCCTTGAAAACCGTCCGGTAACAATACGGCACATGTCCGACATACGCCTCTTTTTTCTCCCCATCATGGAATACAAGCTCCCGTCCGATCTGTGTTTTCGGTGAGCGGAAAATTTCTTCCACGCTCCCGATTTCCGCAATATCGCCGCCGTCCAAAATAGCAACGCGGCTGCAAATTTTCTGAATGACGCTCATTTCGTGCGTAATGACAACAATCGTAATACCCAGGCGTTCATTGATATCCTTCAGCAAAGAAAGCACGCCAGCCGTTGTATTCGGGTCAAGTGCGGAAGTTGCCTCGTCGCAAAGCAGTACTTTCGGTTCTGTTGCCAGCGCACGGGCAATTGCAACCCTTTGCTTCTGCCCGCCGGAAAGCTGCGCCGGATAAGAAAGCATTCTTTCCGAAAGGCCTACCAGCTCTAAAAGCTCCTTTGCGCGTTCCTGTGCCTTTTCCTTCGGCACACCGGAAATCTTCATTGGGAACATAACATTTTCCAGCGCAGTTTTCTGCATCAACAGATGGAACTGCTGGAATATCATACCCATAGAATGACGCTGCACACGCAGTTCCTTTTCTCCAAGGGAAGTCAGTTCCATACCGTCCAAAAAGACCTGACCGGCAGTAGGACGTTCCAGCAGGTTGATGCAGCGCACAAGCGTACTTTTTCCTGCGCCGCTCAGCCCGATGATACCAAATATTTCCCCCTTGTAAATATCCAAGTCGATATTATGCAGCACTTCGATGGTATCTTTCTTTTGCGGAAAGCGTTTGCAGACGCCCCGCAGCTGAATCATGGCTTCTTTTTCTTCCATTTTTCTATCACCTTTCTTTTTCCTGGCTTTTCTTTTGGGGCTGCCTGAGCAGAGCCCCCTGCGGTGTCCGGACTTCTTTCCGGTACCTATTCAAAAGAGCCTGGCCCTAAACTTTATTTTTGCAAAGCTGCGTTTTACCCGGGATTTACAAAAATTATTGGGTTAACGTTAAAACATTTACAAAGCAAATCATTTAGAGCAAGTTCCGCTATACAAACCATTTTTTCAAAATTCGCTTAACAGGCAGCCTGAATCTTTTGATTTGTATTTCATGAAAAAAGCCCTCATCCCTGAACAATAGTTCCAAGGACGAGAGCAATGCTTCGTGTTACCACCCTAAATTCACTTATATCTCACGATACAAGCCTTATCAACTACGGACGAGAAATGATTCATCGATAGTCTGTCACTATAACGGGTGCACCCGTCGCAGCCTTGGCATAATAGCTTCGGTACGCAGCTCCGAGACCATTTTCAGTAGTTCCTTCTGTGTCTGCTCTCACCTGCTCAGACTCTCTGTAACATATCTGACTACTTACTCTTCTCTTCATAGCCTTTGAGATATTTTGTTATATTACAATAAAATTATCCGTGTGTCAATCATTTTTTTATGCTGATTTATGGGGCTTCTTTTCCGGCTGCTTTGGAAGAAGAAACATGTATGTCATTGACAGAACTTACCGGCGGTTATCCATGATGGACAATCACATAGGGGCCGGATGAAGGAGCGGGGAATGCCGGACCACGCAGATTGCTTAAAGCTCCAGGTAACGGATGGGATTTCCGTGCTGCCGGATGAGCTGTTCCAGATGAACCGTCTCCATATACAGGGATGCCGTATTGTCATTGGGGTGGATGCAGATTTCGCCATTCCTGAAAGCGGAGTCCAGAAAGACATTGACTGCCCTGGCCCGGTCATTCAGGATGCCGAGGGGTGTGACGGCGCCCTTCCTGAGCTGCAGAATCCGCATCAGGTCGTCTTCCGATGCAAAGGAAAGTCTTCTGGTGCCGGCTTTGGCCCGGAGGATTTTCAGGTCCACTGCCTTGTCCTGCTGAATGACAAAAAGAAAAAAGTGTTCCTTTTTATCGTCCCGCAGGAATAGGTTTTTTGCACCGGATTCGGGCCGGGGAAGATGCAGCCTGTGAATTTCTTCCACGGTGAAGGCAGCAGGGTGTTCCACCACGGTATAAGGTATGTTGTTTTTGTCAAAGTAGCTGTATATTTCCTGTTTATCCATAAAAATCTCCCTAACTATTTTTCCTTTTATACTCCGTTCCCCACTCTACCATAGCGTCTAAAATAGGTTTTAGGCTATACCCTGTTTTGGTTAAAGTATATTCTACCCGTGGCGGTACTTCTGCATATACTTTCCGGGTAAGTAACCCGCTATCTTCCATTGAGCGCAAATTAGCAGTTAAAACTTTTTGAGATATATTTCCAACAGATTTTTTTATTTCTCCGAATCGTTTTGTACCGTCTAATAAATCACGGATAATAAGAACTTTCCAGCGGTCACTGATAAGCATTAAAGTGGTTTCTACCGGGCAGGCAGGTAAATTTTTTTCCATGAAAACCCCCATTTCTTCACAATAGTTTCTTTTAGGTAACTACGGCACAATAAAGTGCTTACTTTACGTTTTCGCTCTACGGATCTATTATAATCTTGCAAGCGGAAAAAAACAAGACGCATACAAAACCAATAAAGAAAACAGGAGGAACGAAGATTGAAAATTAAAATTTTCAATCGCGAGATTTGTGTCTGCGCGCTGCAAAGCCATACATGGCTTGCCACAAACTCGAGATGCGCAAAAAGCAGCAGGGAAATGAGGGGGAGCTATGAATGGGGCTTTCCCCGGTCCCATACCCGGGAGGGCTGGGCTTTGGGGGTGGGATCCCGGAACAGCAACCGGCCCAGGGCTTTTCCGTGAAAGGGAAACAGCGGCCAGAAGTAGCTGTATCCCCCGAAGGTGGGGGTGGTTGCCACGGATACCAGTACCAGTGCCAGGCAGGCAAGAAAGCCGGGAAGCGCCCCCAGGCCGGCAGCCAGAATCAGGAGAATCCGGTATAGCCGGATGGCATCGCTGAATTCGGTATCCGTGATGGCCAGGGAGGCAAGCAGGGTCACGGCGGCGTAGAAGAGAACATCCACGGAGGCCCAGTTTAACGTAACGGCAATGTCACCGATAATCAGGCCGCCTACGATGGACAGGGAGCCGGAAAACTTACCGGAACTTAAAGAAGAGGAATATTTGAACAAATCCAGCAGAAATTCTACCGCCAGAACATAAAAAAGCAGACGCTGTGGCGTGAGCCCTTCTTCGGATAGGAGACCTGCCTCCAGGGCAAAATCCGGATAGTGGGCGGTTGCCAGCAAAAATAAAGGCAGCAGCAGGAGGCTTACCGGAATGCAGAAGAAGCGCACCATGCGGAAGTAGGTGCCCACGGCGGGACTTTTGTAATAATCTTCAGGAGACTGGGTGAACTGGAATATGGTGCAGGGAAGAATCAGCACCAGGGGGGAGTTGTCCACCAGTATCAGGATGTGTCCCTCCAGCAGATAGCTGCAGGCCACATCGGGACGTTCCGTCATCTGGATGCAGGGAAGGGGATTCCACCATCGTTTGTGCAGAAGCAGTTCTTCCAGGCTCCTGGCTCCCATGGTGAGGGAAGTAACCTGAAGGGAATCCACGGCCCGGCTTAGTTTTTCCAGTAATTCAGGACTGACGTTTTTTTCCAGATAAGCGATGGCCACATCCGTTTTGCTGGCAGTTCCCACGGAATGCATGGCAAAAACCAGGTCGGTGGAGCGTACCCGGCGCCGGATCAGATTGGCATTGAAAAGTAGTGTTTCCACAAAACCGTCCCTGGCGCCCCTGGTGACCCGCTCCAGGTCAGGTTCTGCAATGCTTCTGGCGGGATATGTGCGCACATCGATGAGGATGGCCTGGTCAAAGCCGTCAATAAACAGCGCGGAAGGGCCGCTGAGCACATTGCGGAGAATATCATCCCAGGAACCGGTAAGGGAAGCCTGCGCATAGCCTATTTTGCTGTTCATGTACTGCAGGATGTCGGTCACACTGTCATCCTGCATGTAAAGGGGATTCTGCAGATCGGAGATAATCTGCTGGAGAATCTCTGTTTTGCAGAATCCGTTGACCCCCAGGAAAAAGGCCTTTGTCCTGCCCAGGTTCAGATCCCTTGTCATCAGGTCAAAGCTGGTGTCCAGAGGCAGTATTTCTTTCAGATAATGTATATTTTCGTCTAAAACAGGAGATAAAGTCATAGTGTTCCTCACTTTTTTCGATTGGTATTTATACTTTTTCCTATTTTATCTGTTTTATACACAATACCCCGGTTCCGGGGGGAGGGCTGCACTCCGGTTTTACCAGAAAAACTGTACCACACCCAGTCCTATCAGAAGAATGCCGGAAAGGGGATCCGCGGCGCGGCCTGCCAGCTGGAGGGCGGGCGTGCCGCCCAGACGGTTGCCGGAAAAAAGGAACAGCACGGAGCAGGCCAGGGTGGCAACGGCAGTGGGAAGGAGAGCCAGCCCTGCCAGGCTTGCGCTGAGTCCTGCGCTCAGATTGTTCAGTGAGAGCGTCAGGCTCAGGGCAAATACTTCCGTCAGCTTCAGGCAGGATGGATGATCTTCGGCAGAGGTGAGCTCATATTCCCTGCGGCCGGGGGCCGGGGATGATATTTTGTTCCGCCTGCTCCGCAGAAGGGCAGCAGTCCATTTTGCAATATAATATAGTCCCAGGACAATCAGGATCAGACTGCCGGCATAATTGCCGATAATGTCCGGCAGGAGGGCTGACAGCCGGTGCCCCAGTCCCACGGAAAGGCAGGTTCCCAGAAGCGTGACCAGGCTGATAATCAGGTTCTGCCAGAGCCGGATACGGATTTGCCGGATGCCGTAGCTGACTCCTACCAGCAGGGCATCCAGACTGGCTGAAATTCCAAACAGGAGAGAAGCGATATACATGGAAATTCTCCCTGTAATATTTAAAGTTTATTTACTATATTCCGAAGAAGAAAAAGGGTGTTGTTTTTTGGGGAATCATGGTACAATGTTGACACAGAAGGACATTGTGTCAACTGCTGATTCCATGTGCGCTGATGCGCACAGAATCATGGTACAATGATCTTATTCCGGAAAGGAAGAGGCCGAATGGCCATGAATACCATGATTGGTTTGTAATCATGGTACAATGTTGACACAGAAGTACATCGTGTCAACTATTGATTCCATGTGCGCCGATGCGCGCAAAATTATGCTTCAATGACTTTGTAAAAGAAAACAGGTTAGCCAAATAAACTGCCGGACAAAAGGAAGGCAGAAGGAGGTGTGTGAAAAATGAAGGAGATCAGGGAAAGCGCGTACAAAGCGGTGCGGGAACTTTTGGAAGCCGCCGGGCTGGAGAAGGGGGATATCCTTGTGGTTGGATGCTCCACCAGTGAAGTGGCAGGGGCGGGTATCGGCAGTCAATCCAGCCCGGAACTGGCGGAAGCGTTGTTTGCCGGGGTATACCAGGCGGTCCGGGAAGCGGAAATATGGCTGGCAGCGCAGTGCTGCGAGCATTTGAACCGGGCGCTGATACTGGAGAAGGAAGCCGCCGTGCGGTACGGCTATGAGATTGTGAATGTGGTGCCGCAGCCGAAAGCCGGGGGTTCTTTTGCCACGGCGGCATACAGGGCCTTTGCACAGCCTGCGGCGGTGGAGCACATCAGGGCTTGTGCGGGAATGGATATCGGGGATACTTTGATCGGAATGCATTTAAAGGATGTGGCAGTGCCGGTGCGGATTCCCACAAAAGCAATCGGGGAGGCACATGTGGTCTGTGCCCGGACCAGACCGAAATTTATAGGGGGAATCAGGGCCGTATATGATAAAAACGCCATGTGACACATGTGTCATATGGCGTTTTCCGATTCAGCTTTTTACTGTCTGCTCTTCAATCAGGCGCATTATGGTGCGGATGGAATCCATCTGCCCGCTGTCGTTCATGGCGTCCCGGAAGGTCTGCCTTGAAAAATATAATTCGTGCACCTTATCCACCAGCAGATCAGTGGTCAGATCATCCTCATGGATGACTATGGAAAAGCCCTGGGATTCAAAGGACCTGGCGTTGAGAAGCTGGTCCCCGCGGCTGCTGGACGCAGGAAGGGGAATCAGGATATTGGGTTTCTTCAAGGCCAGAAGCTCGCAGATGGCATTGGCGCCGGCACGGGAAATCACCAGATCCGCCATGGCAAATAAATCCTTCAGTTCGGCTTTGACGTATTCAAATTGCTTATAACCGGAGGTATTCAGGAGCAGATTGTCTATTTTGTCCTTGCCGCACAGATGAACTACCTGGAAATCCGTCAGCAGACTGGGAAGCGCGGCCCGGATGGCTTTATTGACATTGGCGGCGCCAAGACTTCCTCCGATCACCATGATGACGGGGGTATTGGCGCTGAAGCCGCACATGTTGAGCCCGGCCACCTTGTTTCCCTGGGCCAGCTCCGCACGGATGGGAGATCCGGTCAGCACGGCCTTGTTTTCGGGAAGCTGTTTCAGGGTTTCCGGAAAATTGCAGCACACTTTTCTGGCTGCGGGAATACACATCTTATTGGCCAGTCCGGGCGTCATGTCGGATTCGTGGATAATGCAGGGAATTCCCAGGGAAGCGCCCGCACGCACCACAGGGACAGAGACAAATCCGCCCTTTGAAAAAATCACATCCGGCCGGTAGTCCTTCAGGAATTTTCTGGCTTCCGAAAAGCCCTTGATGACACGGAAGGGATCCGTCAAATTTTTCAGATCCAGATAACGGCGGAATTTTCCTGTGGAAATCCCCACATACGGCAACTCAAAGTCACTGATGAGCTTCTTCTCAATTCCGTCATAGGAACCCATATATGTGATTTCGTATCCGGCATTTTTTAAGGATGGAAGCAATGCAATATTGGGGGTAACGTGTCCGGCGCTGCCCCCGCCTGTCAAAACTATTTTTTTCATAATGAGCCTTTCAAAAGTTACACTGCTATGAAAGCATTTGTTCAAGGGCGATTGCCAGCTGGTCAGGGCAGGAAGTGGGTTTTGCACCGCAGCGAATCCCTTTCAGCCTGGAAATGGCCTCTTCCGGCTTCATCCCTTTTACCAGTGCGCTGACTCCCTGGAGATTGCCATGGCAGCCCCCGGTAAATTTTACGGAATCTATGACACCGTCCTTTAATTCAATTTGAATTTCCCTTGAACAAGTACCCTGTGTTGTGTATTTCAGTGAATCCATGAAATTCATCTCCTTTATGATTGACGTTACCGTATATTTTAACAGATATTTTTCTTTTCTGCAATCAAGGGAAGGAAATTTTTGCATGTCTTGTGGAATTTTTATCGGAAATGCCTGCATATTTTGCATTTCTTTGTCGGAAAAAAGGGGAAAATTACGATGGAAAATTCTGTAAACTTGTGATTTGATACGCTATACTAGACTTAAGGGATGTCTGAAAATGTTTCACGGTTTACAATTGTCATGAATAGGAGGCGCAATATGTTACGTGTATTTCAGGAGGAAAAGCTGATAACGATCTGCATGTTTGCTTTTTTGGGATGCAGTATCATCCTGCGGGTATTTCTTGGGATGTTGTACCGTAATATGATAAAGGAGACCGACAATATGGCTTCCACGAGAAACAGACTGTTAAAACAGTGTAAGACAAAATTTGCCAGCTGTTACCAGCTGGGGAACGGGGTTGCAAATATTCCTGTCTTTGTGGACAAGTTTCTGAACCGTATGACTCTGGGGCATGTTTCCTTTGAGACACTTTACCATTTGTCCGGGCAGATGATGCTTCTGTCCGTGGTTTGTTCGGGAATCGGTGTGTGTAAGAGCATCATAGGGGGAAGAACCGTGGGGGAGGTGCTGCCGTTTTATATTGTCAGCTTTTTTGGGCTCTACGCGTATTTCAGCGTATCCACCGTGGTGGATGTGAGGGGAAAAAGAAGGATGCTGAAAATAAACCTGGTGGATTATCTGGAAAATCATCTGTCCCCCCGCATCGAAGTGACCAGACAGGACATGGAAATGTTGTACGGGGAATCGGCTTTTGAAGAAAAACGGGATGTGGGAAGGCGGGGCAGAGGCGCCAGAAGCGGCAGGGGAAGAAGCCGCAGAAATGCGGGCACAAAGTCAGAGGTGCGCAGGACGGTGGAGCTGATGCCCATAGAAAGACTGGCGGTGGGCGGCGAGGACATGTCCGAAGAAGTGCTTGCACAGCCTGCGGAAGAGGCATTCACATCTCCCGTGCCTTCCGGGGAACAGGAAGCGCCGCTGCCGCCCCTGCCGCCCACATCTCCCGTGCTTCAGCCTCTCTCTCCGGGGCTGCCGCCTGCCGCGCCAAAGGAAGATGATCCGGCGGCGGTGACCGAAGAGGAACTGGAAGCCTTGCTGAAAGAGTTTCTGACTTCCTGACAAAATATTTCTTATAAAGCTTGAATTTGGGATATTTTTTTGCTAAACTGAATTTGCAGACGGGGCATAACTGCTTTCCCTGAAAATTGCGATATTCTTCCGGAATCCGGATCCCGGCCGGAAGATGCGGCGGGAGGCAGATATCCGTTTTTTCCGGGTTTGCCTGCGGTCCGGCCGGGTGCGGACCTTGTTGTCAGCCCCATGCAGCATAGGAATCATAGCCTGCGGAGATTCTCCGCGGGCTTTTACAGTGTTTAGGGTGTCAGGAGTATTAAATTTCACACATTTTATCGGGGTATTTATATGAAAATTGTAATTCTGGAGAGAAACAGTGTAGGCAGGGATGTGTCGGTGGACCGCATCGGTGAGCTGGGGGAGATGACGGTGTACGGGAATACTGTCACAAAGGAAGAAGTGCGGGAGCGGGTCAGGGACGCGGATATTGTGATTGCCAATAAGTCGCCCCTGGGGGAGGAAACCCTGAAGGATGCGCCCCGGGTGAAGCTGATCTGTGAATTTGCCACCGGATATGACAACTGTGACCTGGCATACTGCAGAAGCAGGAATATCAGGGTGGCCAATGTGAGGGATTACTGTACCGGCATGGTGGCACAGCACACTTTTACGCTGGCGCTTGCCCTGAGCCAGAAACTGTTTCATTATGACAGCTATGTCAAGTCCGGGGAATACAGCGCCCAGGACCGTTTTTCCAATTTTGACTTTCCTTTTTATGAGCTGGAGGGGAAAACCTGGGGAATTGTGGGGATGGGAAATATCGGCCGCCGTGTGGCCAAAACAGCCTCTTCGTTTGGCTGCCGGGTCATTTTTCATTCTGTCACCGGGAGAAGCACATGTACGGAATATCCCCGGGTGGATAAGGAAACACTGCTTCTGGAGAGTGATTTTTTATCCCTGCACTGTCCGCTCAGCGACATAAGCCGGAATTTCATTGACGGCCCGGCCCTGAAAAAGATGAAAAAAAGTGCCATACTGATCAATGTGGCGAGAGGGCCGGTGGTGAATAATTCCGACTTGTATGAGGCGCTGACCGCAGGAGAGATCGCGGGAGCAGGTCTGGATGTAGTGGAAAAAGAGCCTCTGGAGCCCGGAAATCCCCTGAGCAGGATAAAGGACAGCAATCAGCTGATTATTACGCCGCACCTGGCATGGGCCAGTGTGGAGGCGCGGAAACGCTGTGTGGAGGAAGCCTATGAAAATATAGCCGCTTTCCTGAGAGGGGAAGAGAGGAACCTTATCGTGTAGGCGCGCGGCAAAGAGCGCCGCGGCAGGATCCGGACGGATAAACGGCGGCGGACAAGGAGGTACCGATGATAGAGAAGATCAGGGAACTATGTAAAAAATATGAAGAGATTATTGCCTATCTGATAGTGGGAGTGATGACGACAGTGGTATCCCTGGGGGCGAAGTTTATCGCCAACGCCCTGCTGTTCGGCAATACGATGTATCCCACGCCCTTTGAAAATACGGTTCTCAGCACCATAAACTGGGTCACGGGAGTCATATTTGCGTTTTTTACCAATCGGAAATTCGTATTTAAGAGCACAGAACCCATGTGGAAGGAAGCCCCCAAATTCGTGCTTTCCAGGGTGTCCACATGGATTCTGGATATTGTGGTGATGCAGGTATTTACGGCTTTGAATATAAATCTTGTGGTGGCTACATTCATTGCCGCCGTGCTGGTGACCATAGCAAACTATGTGTTCAGCAAACTGTTTGTGTTCAATCACAAGAAATAGAAGCAGGGATTTCCCCGGCCAGTTCTGTCACCAGGGCTGCGGAATGCCTGGCGGCAGCGGCCTCAAAGGCGGGATAATCCATCTCGGCGCTGTCGTCTGCCTTGTCCGAAATGGCGCGGATAATCACAAAGGGGATCTGGTTCAGATAAGCGCCGTGGGCAATGGAAGCGCCCTCCATCTCCGCGCAGTCCCCCTGGAATTCTGTGATCAGGCGTTCCTTTACTTCTTTGCTGGAGATAAACTGGTCGCCGCTCACAACCCGCCCCAGAACCGCGTTGATGTCAGGGTTGACTCTTTCACAGGCTGTCTTCGCCAGCCGGGCAAGCAGGGGATCCGCGGTGAACTCCCGGAAGCCCATCTGTGGCACTTCACCGGGCCGATAACCGAAAACCGTCACATCCATATCGTGATAAAGCGCATCCTTTGAGATCAGGATATCGCCGATATCCAGGCCGGCATTCAGGGAGCCTGCCACGCCGGTATTGATGATATGAGTCACCTGGAATAAGTCAGCCAGAATTTGCACGCAAAGGGCCGCGTTGACCTTTCCGATGCCGCAGCGGACCACCACCGCGGGAGTGCCGTTCAGGGTTCCCTCATGAAAATCCATTCCGGCCTTTGTAACAATGGAGAGAGTTGACATTTCCTTTTTTAACTGATCCACTTCCAGGTCCATTGCCCCGATAATTCCTATTTTAATCATGTTTTCCTCCATTTCTGCGCTGCCTTTTGCACAAAACCGAGTTTGTGGCAGGCAGCGCGCAGACACAAATCTCGAGATTGAAAATTTTAATTTTCAATCTTTCCTCTTTTTCTGTGCCCGGATACACATTTTCCGCTGTGTCCGGGCCTGTTGTTTTCCATATATGGAGTAAACTCAGCGCAGTCAAATTTGTAAGACGCAGGTCTTGCTTCGGAGAGCCTGTAACATCAGTCGGGGTAGAGCAGCCGGCTGTCGTCTATCTGGTAAAGTACCTGGTCCAGAAATTTTTTAGCCAGATAATTTGCCATGGGAAGGTTCATGTCCAGATAATTTCCGCAGTCTTTCGGGGATGCGCCAGGCACTTCATCCCGGAAATCCCGGATAAACTCATACATCTGTATCATAAGGGGGATAATGTCCCTGGAGGCATAGTCCCCGGCCAGGAGCAGATAGAAGCCGGTGCGGCATCCCATGGGGCCGAAATAAATGGTTTTGTCCTGATACGTGGGATGATTGCGCAGAAATGTGGCGCCCAGATGTTCGATGGTGTGTACTTCCGCGGTGTTCATAACCGGTTCCTCATTGGGGCTTGTCATGCGCAGGTCAAAGGTGGTGATGACCTGGTCTCCTGCGTTGTCTTTGCGGGATACATATACACCGGGCTGCAGCCGGATATGGTCAATGGTAAAGCTTGTGATTTTTTCCATGGTATTTTCCTTTCGCCTCTTTTTAGATTGGACTTTGTCCTACTTTATTGTATTGACTGTGAAGGGAAATGTCAATACATAACAGGCAGTCCGGAGCCGGCAGGAATCCGCGGGAAAAGGTTGACCATGGGATAGCGAGCCTGTATAATGGGGAGTAGTGAGAGTACATAAATGATCCGGGGGACGGAACTGTAAAAAAAAGTCCTTACAAAATAAATGAGGATTATAAGGAGGATACTATGAACCCTGCGTCGATTGTGAAATTAATGAGTGCGAAAAACCGGTTCAGCAATCATCATCCCAAATTTGAAGCTTTTTTGAAAAGCGTATTTTCCAGAAAACTGGAGGAAGGCACTGTAATTGAGATTACGGTGACCAGACCCGGGGAAAGCCCGGTTACGTCAAATCTCAGAGTCCTGGAGTCGGATCTGGAGCTGCTGGAAGAACTGAAGGAGCTGATGAAATGATTTACTTATCCCATTTTTCCTTCCCGGATATTGAGATGGAATACAGCTTTTTGTTCAAAATAAAAAGAACCTGCTATGACACGGCCTATCCTTTTCAGATTCTTTCCAGACATCATCTGCGGATGCTGGATTTTGAGCCGGTTACGATTCTGTACGGAGGAAACGGTTCGGGCAAGTCTACCGCGCTGAATGTGATAGCCGAAAAGCTGAAGCTGAAAAGGGACACCATGTATAATCGCTCCAATTTTTTTGAAGATTATACGGGCATGTGCGATTATGAGGGGGAAGATCCCCTGCCGCGCCAGAGCCGGATCATCACCAGTGATGATGTGTTTGACTTTGTCCTGAATATCAGGAATCTCAATGAGGGAATCGATCATAAGCGGGAGGAGCTGTTTACGGAGTATCTGGAAAATAAATATACACATTTCCAGATGAAGTCCCTGGAAGATTATGAACAGCTGAAGAAATCCTACATGGCGAAAAGAAAAACCCAGTCCAAATATGTGAGAAATCATCTTCGGGACAATGTGCGGGAGCATTCCAACGGGGAGAGCGCTTATTTATACTTTACGGAAAAAATCCAGGAAAACGGACTTTACCTTCTGGATGAGCCGGAAAACAGTCTGTCCCCGCTGCGTCAGCAGGAGCTGACGAAATTTCTGGAGGACTCGGCGCGTTTTTTCGGATGCCAGTTTATCATTTCCACCCACTCGCCTTTTCTGCTGGCCATGCGGGGGGCAAAAATTTATGACATGGATGAGGAAGTGGTGGATGTCAAAAGGTGGACCAGACTGCCCGGAATCAGGGCATACTATGATTTTTTCAAAAAGCATGAGGGAGAGTTCGGACTGTGAAGCGGGTCGTGCGGCCCGTTCCGGAAAGACGTTTTTGGAGGAAATAATCATGGTTTGTCCGCTGAGGGCAGGTATGGATAGATATGGAAAGGGCCGCAGGGAAAATTCCCCGCGGCCCTTTCATGGATTGAGATGGAAATCCGGATTTCGCTGTGCGGTACCCGGATATTAATTGTAATTGTCGATGCAGGGCTGGAACATGCTCTTGCTCACGCCGCAAAGAGGGCAGCACCAGTCGTCGGGAATATCCTCAAATGCTGTGCCGGGTGCGATTCCGTGATCGGGATCACCCTTCTCAGGATCGTAAGTATATCCGCAGGGATTACAAAAATATTTCTGCATAATGAAATTCTCCTTTCAAAATATAATTTTTAAGTTTAATTAAAATATCTCTTCAACAAGCCTTCGAATGCCTTTCCGTGGCGGGCCTCATCCCTTGCCATTTCATGCACTGTATCATGGATGGCATCCAGGTTCAGCGCTTTTGCTCTCTTTGCAAGATCTGTCTTGCCGGCGGTAGCGCCGTTCTCGGCGTCAACTCTCATCTCAAGGTTCTTCTTGGTGGAATCGGTGACAACTTCACCCAGCAGCTCGGCAAACTTAGCGGCATGCTCGGCTTCTTCAAATGCGGCCTTCTCCCAGTACATTCCGATTTCAGGATATCCTTCTCTGTGGGCAACCCTTGCCATAGCCAGGTACATACCAACTTCGGAGCACTCGCCTTCAAAATTAGCGCGCAGATCATTGATAATATCTTCGGGAACACCCTTTGCAACGCCTACAACATGCTCGGCGGCCCAGGTCTTCTCACCGGACTGGGCGGTAAATTTCTCGGCGGGAGCGTGGCAGATAGGGCATTCGGACGGTGCTGCATCCCCTTCATGGACATAACCGCAAACTTGGCATACATACTTCATAGTTTTATCTCCTTTTTATATAAAAATTTTCGATACCTGAAATTAGAAAGAATTACCGGACTTTACACAGGCATGGCATTTTCCGTAAAAGTAAGTCATATGGCCTGTAATCAGTCCGTCGAAATGGGTGGCTGCCACATCCGTGATACCCTCGATGCTGTCCATGGGCAAATCCAGGACGCTGCCGCACTCCCTGCATACAAAGTGATAGTGGGGAGAAGTATCCGCATCAAAATGGTCTACTCCGTCGCCCAGGTTCAGCCGGATGATCTCTCCTGCATCGGCCAGAAGCGTAAGGTTGCGGTAAACAGTGCCAAGACTGATGCTTGGATTTTGCCGGCGTACGTTCTGGTAGACAGCATCTGCGGTGGGATGATCTTTTCTGGTCATCAGGAAATCCTTTATCAGTTCGCGCTGTCTACTGTACTTTCGTGCAGCCATTTTAAAATCCCTTCTTCAAAATAGTAATCATTACTATTATTAGTATACACTTTTTTTGGTGCTTGTCAATGGAAATTTTAAAATTTTAATCCTGATTTTCATGCCAATGGTAAATTCGCTCCACTCTTGCGTTCAGGCCGGTTAAAATTTCATGGGCAATGGTGTCACACTGTCCTGCAATCTGTTCTACCGTGATTTCCTGTGTTCCGGAGCGGCCAATTATGACAGCCGTGTCACCAGCCTCGACCCGGGGAATACGGCTCACATCCACCATGGTCTGATCCATACAGATTCTGCCGATGATGGGCACTTTGTATCCGTTGATCAGGACATTGCCCTTTCCCTGGGACAGACATCTGGGCAGACCGTCCGCATAACCGATGGAAATGGCGGCAATCCGCATATCCTGTTCTGCGGTGAAAGTGATACCATACCCTACTGCCTCCCCGGCATACAGAGGTCTCACGGAAACGACTTTTGCCTTCAGGGAGAGAAGGGGGTGCAGGAACTGGTTCCAGACACCGGAGTCGGCCACAGTGCTGAACGCCCCGTATAATGCAATGCCCGGACGGACGTAATCGCCTGCAAGACGTGCTTCATCCGGTAAGGCGGAGTCTGCAGCCGTTGTTTCCCTGCCGTGAAGTAAGTTCAGGATGCCATAGCTGGCAAGCATGTGGAGACCGGCACAAGGGTATCCTTTTGCTTTCAGAATGTCGGTCACTTCAAAAAACGCGTGAATCTGGCTTTCCGTAAAGGCTTTATGCTCGGGAAGCGGAGAATCACTGACACATAAATGAGTGAATAAGCCATCTATGATCAGGTTTTTCAGTTTATAAACGGCCAGAATTTCTTTCATATTTTCGCACCGTATGCCGATGCGGTGCATTCCGGTATCAATGCCGATATGCACATGTATGGGCTCTATGAAGCAGCTCAGCAGACGGGCATAGGAATAATCAACCACGGTCTGGGTGAGGCGGAAGCGGCAGAGCAGGGGAAACTCTTCGGGGGAAGTGTATCCCAGTATCAGTATTTCGCCCCGGATGCCTGCCTCGCGCAGCTCCATTCCTTCGGAGACACACGCCACACAGAAAGCATCCACACCCAGCCGGTTCAGATGTCTGGATATGGCGACGGCTCCGTGGCCGTAGGCATCAGCCTTTACCGCGGGCATCAGCCGGCAGTTTTCGGGGAGCCTTTCCCGGAAAAATGCCACATTCTGTTCCAGGGCTTCCAGGTCTATTTCTGCCCAGGCGCGGGACCCTTCGGCTGTCTTTTCCACGTACGAGTAGATGGGATCGTCTTCAGGTGTCTCATGCATATCCGGACTCTCCAAAAAGTTTATTTCCTCTGCCAACGTCCGACTCCGGGCATTATGTACATCAGAGGCTTTCCGGGGCAGGGCGCTCCTGCTGTCAGGCGTTTCCTGAAATAAGGCCTCTTCGCCGTCAGGGTTTCTTTGGAACAAGGAATCTCCGGGTTCGGAGTCTTCCGGAAATAAAATGTCTTCCCCGTGAAAATTTTCCCGGAACATGGTGCTTTCCGGGTTAGAATCTTCCGAATACAGATTGTCTTCGTCGAGACTCTCCCGGAACAGGATGTCTTCATCACCAAAGCTCTCCTGATACATGTTGTCCTCATCGGATTCGCTCCGGTATACAGCGCCTTTCAGGTCAGGAATTTCATGGAAGGTATCCTCCTGGCTTCTGGATTTCCGGATGTCTTTCCCGGAAGACGATGCCTGCCGTCTGCGGCCGGAAAAAGTGTTCCGGGAGGGAGCATTTTCTCTTTTCCCGGAAAGCAGAAGCGGAAGCTGGAGTTTTTTCTGCAAAAAGGTGACGAAAAACGAGGCTGCCACAGTCAGCAGCGCCACCGCAAAGTAATGAACCAGATTGTTTTCCACCAACAGTTCCGTTGCGCGCAGTGGTTTGGCCATGCCGCGGATGACCACGATAAAGGCAGGGTGGAGCATGTAAACCCAGGTGGAACAAGTGCGGAGGAACCTTGAGGGTTTGCACACCGGATACAGCAGGCAGCGATAGAGGAAAATTATGGTGGGAACCAGCGCCAGGTACATGCTGTCATGCCGCTGCAGTTCATAATGCCTTAGCAAAAATGCTTCCGTGGTCATTATGGCAAAGGAAACTGCCAGCCCGATATAATCAGGAAGGGGGGTGGCGGGTTTGTTTTTCTTGTCTTCTATCGCAGTTCCGGCGCCAAGTACCAGGAACAGGGGCGCCAGGAAAAATCCGTTGCGGGTGTAAGAAAAAAACCGGAAACCAAATTCGTATACTGCGTTCAGCGCCGGCACATCCTGGATCAGTCCGAAATAGCTGTCTCCGAATAAGCCGATGATATATAAAACGGCAGAAAAGACAGTCATGCCGCCCAGACTCAGAAAACGGCTCATCAGACGAACCAGTAAAACGCCCAGGATGCATGCGGGAAAATACCATAAATGATAAAACGTGCCATCAAATAAAAGCATACGCAATGCGGAAGGGAAAGTAAGTTCCTTATAATGCCCCGCGTATATGCCTATGGGCAGGTAGATCAGAATGCAAAAAAGATAGAGCAAAGCAGTCTTTAACAGGTATTTATGATATTTCGCGATACTTTTAACGGAAGGATTCAAAAGTCCCGTTATCACAAACTGCCCGGTTACCATAAAGAAGAAAGGGACCGCAATTCTTGCAAGAACCCTTGTGAGGAAAAAATCGGCACCTTCATTTATGGCAGCCAGGGGAGATGTATGAATGGCAACCACAAGGAGGGCCGCAATGATCCGAAACCTGTCAAGGCCGCCGTAATTTTGTTTACTATGCATATTTTGCTCCTATCTCAGTTACACAGTTACTGATTGTTTTCCAGAGCCAGTTCCAGAATGCGTGAAAGGACGGTCCGGAAGGGATAGCCCGCTGCTTTCATCATGCCGGGATAGCGGCTGTGCTCCGTGAAACCGGGAATGGTGTTGACCTCGTTAAATACAACTTCTCCCTGGGGAGTCAGGAACATATCCACCCGGGCGAAACCGCTGCAGCCCAGGGCCTTGTAAATGCAGATGGCTTTTTTCTTGATTTCATCGGATTTTTCCGGTTCAATCCTGGCAGGCACATGGATGGCGGAAGTTTTCAGGGTGTATTTTTCCGTAAAATCAAAGAAACCTCCCGAAAGCTCAATTTCATCCACTTCGCCCGTGACAGGGTCATCATTGCCCAGCACGGCGCAGCCCACTTCAAATCCATCGATATTTTCCTCCACAAGAGCCTGGGTATCGTAGTGGAAGGCCAGTGACAGTGCCGCGGAAAGCTGGTCAGGTGCGGAAATCTTGGTGACACCGTAAGAAGAACCTGCTTTCACGGGTTTTACATATAGGGGATAGCCGATTTCGCCGGCGAAGGATTCGGCCTCCGCAAAGGGAGTATCCGGGGTCAGCACCAGATGTTTCGGCACGCGGATACCCTGAAGGCTTACCAGCTTATGGGCCCGGTCTTTATCCATGCCCAGGGCGGACGCCAGAGTGCCACAGCCTGCAATGGGAATACCGGCCAGTTCCAGCAGCCCCTGTATGGTGCCATCCTCCCCGTTGCCGCCGTGCAGCACGGGAAATGCGATATCAACGGGAATATGGGAGATGCCTTCGGGTTTTAACAGGAGAAGACATCTTTCTCCCCGGTTGGGAGAGATAACCGCCGGGATACAGTCCCGGGTATTGCACCAGGTGTCGTTGAGAAGCTTATCCACCGGGCCGGTATAATAATACCAGCTGCCTTCCTGGGTGATACCCACGAGAACCACGCGGTATTTTTCGCTGTCCAGGTTCAGAATCACGCCGGAAGCGGAAGAGAGGGATACGCTATATTCTGGGGAGCAGCCTCCGAAGAAAACCGCAACATTCAGCTTTTCCATGATAAATTCCTTCCTTTTTTCTTAGAAATTAAGCAAAGCCGTCCCGGCGTCCCTTTTGCCGGCCGGGAAACTTGCCCTTTTATCCTACAACTAAAGCGGGGAAAAGTAAAGAGTTGGAAGGTTAAATTTTCCTTAAGAACACTGTAATTTTAAGATTTTTTTTATGATTATTTTTCGTATTTTTACACATTCCTGAAGGGGTTATGATATAATGTCTATACTCGTGGCATAAAGAGGCCGGATGGCCATAAATACCATGAGTGGCCTGGAATGCATGAAGGGGCCGAATGGATTTGGGCAAAGGAGGTTGGATCATGAAATTCAGGACAAGGCTGCGCGTTACATTTGTCACCATTATTGTTCTGCCGCTGGTGCTGACGGCTCTGGCATTTTGCGGCATCGCGCTGTATCTGGTAAACGTTCAGAAGGATTTTCCCGTGGTGCAGCCGGATTATGCCATTATGACCGAAAACATGGAGGAAGTGGTGGATGCCACCAATGAGATCTTCTTGTTCCTGAAGAAGAAAGCGGAGACGGATCCTGCCTGCCTGGCCGACAAGGAATATCTGGAGGAGATAAACTCCCGGATTACCCGGAAAACCACGTACATTCTGGTCAGAAAAGACGACGAGCTTTATTACGCCGGAAACCGGGAGGCGGCAGAAGCAATTTTTCCAAGGCTGTCAGGGCATGGGAAATATGACCTGGCGGAGGACTCCGGCATTTATTATGACGAGATGGATAAGTTTGTAAAGCAGCTGGATTTTATTTTTCCGGATGGCAGCAGGGGAAGCGTGTTTGTAATCACAAAAGTAAATTCCCTGATTTCCAGGAAGCTGCTGGTAGATATGGCAGTGGCAATCTTTCTGATTTTGATATTCACCGGCCTGATGCTGACCAAGTGGATTCACAAAGGCGTGTTTGATCCGGTGAATCAGCTGAATATGGCCATGAGAAAAATCAAGGAGGGCAATTTTGAATATGCCCTGCAGACGGATGCAAAGGGAGAAATAGGCGATTTATACCGGAATTATGAAGATATGCGTCTGCGTCTGAAGGAAACTACCGAGGAAAACCGGGAGAGCGAGAGACAGAACCGGGAACTGGTCAGCAATATTTCCCATGACCTGAAGACTCCTATCACAGCCATAAAGGGCTATGTGGAGGGGATCATGGATGGAGTGGCCGTCACTCCTGAAAAGATGGATAAGTATATTAAGACGATTTATAATAAGGCCAACGACATGGAGAGGCTGATCAATGAGCTGACTTATTATTCCGGCATAGACAATAACAGAATACCGTATAATTTTCACCGGATTAATGTTTCGGATTATTTCGGGGACTGTATTGAGGAAGTGGGGCTGGACCTGGAGCAGAAAAGCATTGAGCTGAACTATTCCAATCTGGCGAATCCTGACACGGTTGTCATAGCCGATCCGGAGCAGATGAAGAAGGTCATCAATAATATCATCAGCAATAGTGTAAAATATCTGGATAAACCCCAGGGGGTCATTGATATCCGGATTCTTGACGAGACAGATTCCGTGCGGATTGAAATCGAGGACAACGGCAAGGGAATTGCCCAGAAGGATCTGCCCAAAATTTTTGAAAGGTTTTACCGCACGGATGCTTCCCGCAACTCTGCACAGGGCGGCAGCGGTATCGGCCTGTCCATTGTAAAAAAGATTATCGAAGACCATGGCGGATATATCTGGGCCACAAGCAAAGAGGAAGAGGGCACCTGCATTCATTTTGTACTGAGGAAATATATAGAACTTCAGGGAGAAAAGTAAAAAACAGGAATCAATCTGCCGCGGAAGGCAGAGGAAGATTTTATTATGGGAAAGGCGGTCTTGAATATGAGCAGGATTCTGATTATTGAGGATGAGGTAGCAATTGCGGATTTGGAGAAGGATTATCTGGAACTGAGTGATTTTCAGGTGGATATCTGCAATACAGGGGACGAAGGCCTGAGTATGGCGCTGGGCGGGGAGTATAATCTGGTGGTTCTGGATTTGATGCTGCCGGGAATGGATGGATTTGAAGTCTGCCGGAAAATACGGGAGGAGAAGAATATTCCGATTCTGATGGTGTCCGCCAAGAAGGATGACATTGACAAGATACGCGGACTGGGACTGGGCGCGGACGACTATATGACAAAGCCCTTCAGCCCCAGTGAGCTGGTTGCAAGGGTTAAGGCGCATATGGCAAGGTATGAGCGGCTGGGGGGCACCAACCAGAAGCCGCAGAACGACATTGTGGAGATCAGGGGAATCCGGATTGACAAGACGGCCCGCCGGGTATATGTGAACGGGGAAGAGAGAACCTTTACCACCAAGGAGTTTGATCTGCTCACGTTTCTGGCAGAAAATCCCAATCATGTGTATACCAAAGAAGAATTGTTCCGTGAGATCTGGGATATGGATTCCATAGGCGATATTGCCACGGTCACGGTGCATATTAAGAAGATCCGGGAAAAGATTGAAAAAGATACTGCGAAACCCCAGTATATTGAAACCATCTGGGGCGTGGGATACCGTTTTAAAGTATAAAAATGTCCGACAAAAATTCTTGAAAGGCGTGCCGGTCCGGCCGTAAAACAAAAAAGGGCGGACCCGGCACCGGAATGGGGGATCCATGGGGGGAAAACTTCATAATAAAAAGTTCAGCTGCCGGACGCGGGGTCTGTATTATTTGTCCTGCTTCGCGATTTCGGTGGCAGGCATGCTTCTGATCCTGAAGTCCAGGGGTTTTTACCCTTTTAAGGAAGACTCTCTTTTCATGCTGGACATGCAGGATCAGTTTATGGAATTCTACGCCTCGCTGCGGTATATTTCCGGCGGGGATAATTCTCTTTTTTATTCCTGGGCCAGGTCCCTTGGCGGTAACTATATCGGCCTTTATGCCTATTATCTGGCAAATCCATTGTCCTGGCTTACAATTTTATTTCCCATAAGACAATTTCATACGGCGATTCTGGTTCTGACCCTTGTGAAAGTCGGCTGCTGCAGTGTCAGCTTTTCGGTTTTTGCATCCTGGCTGTGGAAGAGGTATCATGCTGTCCCAGGCAAAGACCGCAAAGGGGCAGAGGATTTCTGCTGGGGACAGTTTCTGCTGGTGCCCCTGGCGGTGAGTTATGGGCTGATTTCTTACAATATTATTTATTCATCCTGCCTGATGTGGCTGGACGGCGTCATGATGCTCCCGCTGGTGATGCTGGGGATTGAGCGGATTCTGGAAGGCAGGAAAGGGCTGGTGTATCTGCTGGCTTATGCCGGCAGCTGTCTGTTTAATTATTATACCGGATACATGCTGGGACTGTTTGCCGCCATCTATTTTGTGTTCCGTCTGGCCTGTCTGTTTTCGGGGAAAAAATGGAAGTATTATGGGGCTGCCGCGTGCCGTTTTGCCTTTGTCACCCTTCTGGCCGTGGGACTGTCCGCCCCGCTGCTGGTGCCTGTGGTCAGGGACCTGGCTTCGGGAAAGTTTGCGGTGACACAGAGTTTCGGGGAGAAGGGGACTTATTTCCCGTTTCTGAATCTCTTTGAAAAATTTACCAATGGATCCTATCATACCATTCTGCCCAGATATTTCGGCGCGGTGACCATGCCGGCGGTCTATTGCGGGTATGTGGGTATCGGACTGGCGATTCTGTTTTTTCTGGTGCGCAGGATTTCGGTCCGGGAAAAGGCTGCCGCCGGAGTGGTTCTGGCGGTTCTGGCCATGAGTTTTTACCTGGTTTCCGTGAACCTGGTCTGGCATGGTTTTGCGTTTCCCAACAGTTTCCCTTTCCGCCAGTCCTTTGTGATGAGTTTTTTTGTGCTTTATCTGGCCGCCAGGGCGGTGTGCGCGCTTCCGGTAGAAAAATTGCCCACGGTCCGGCAGCGAAAGCCCGTGCTGGAATGTACGGCTCTTCTGATGATGGGCATTGTGGCCGCGGACATGGGTTTGAACGGACGCGCATTGCTGTATCAATTACAGAATGAGTTCGGTTATGATGATGTGGATTATTATGTTTCGTCTTACGATAAGACACAGCCTCTGATTGAGGGAATCCAGGAAAGGGACCAGGGATTTTACAGGGTAAACCAGGGGTTTGAATATTCTAAAAATGATGCCATGCTGCTGGGGTATCATGGGATGACGCATTATTCTTCCACCTTTAACGCGGCTGTGAACAGGCTGACCCGCATTCTGGGAATGGCCCAGGACTGGTTTTACAATACCGGCTATGGTTCCACGCCGCTGACGGACAGTCTTTTGGGAGTCCGGTATATTCTGGAGGACGCGGATGTGCCGGAATTTTACACTCTGCTGGACGAGACGGAGTTTGGTACCGCTTCCTATATAAATGAAAATGCGCTTCCCGTGGTATATAGCGCGCCGGTCTCCGAAACCAATGTGGATTTCGGGGAAACGGATCCTTTCCGGAATCAGAATCTTCTGCTGAACAGCATAGCGGGCACGGACGAGGCATATTTCACTTCCGTAGATTTTGCCACAGAAAACAAAGGGGAGGGCTGGAGCTACACGTTTACGGCAGACTCTTTGGAACCGGTATATCTTTATCTGGATACGGGAGACTATTCCCAGGCGGATGTCCTTGTAAACGGGGAGACAGTGGGAGAGTATTTTACATCCGAGACAAGATGTATTTTGTATCTGGGCAGCTTCCGGCCAGACCAGACAGTGACAGTGGATGTTATTCCGGTTGCGGCCGTCGGGGTGAGAAACGCCCTGATCTGTCGTCTGAACACAGGGCTTTTAAAGGAAGCGTTACAGAATTTAAAAGAAAACGGCATGGAGATTGCACGGCATAAGGGCGGGAAGCTGGAGGGCTCCATAGAAGTTCCGGAAGGTTATGGAATTATGACCTCCATTCCCTGGGATGCAGGCTGGAAGGTGAGAATCGACGGAAAACAGGTTCAGCCGGAAAAATATGCGGATACCTTCATGATGATCAGAACAGGGGCAGGAACCCACAGGATTACCTTTTCCTATGTGTCCCCCGGATTCGGAACGGGAATGGCCGTGTTTGCGGCAGCAGCGCTGTCCGGGCTGTTCTACTTTGGAAAGCCCGGTCCGGCAATGAAAAAAGTGTTGACTTGTACAGTATTCTGTGGTAAAAGTTTACGTTGAGGCACGCAGAATATGATCAGGGCCCGGGATATTTCCGGACCGTCACGGAATATAGGAGAAAGATATGCTGCCGGAAGCATTTTTGGAGAGAATGCAGCAGATGCTGGGAAAAGAATACACGGCTTTCCTGGAGACCCTGGAACAGGAAAAACACCAGGCCCTGCGGCTGAATTCCCTGAAGCGGGGGCTGGACGGGATAAATGCTGCGGAGCGGTACGGGAGCGGCATCGTCTGGGATTTTGCCCATTTGGAAAAGGTTCCCTGGGCTGAGACGGGATATTATTATCAGGCATGCGACCAGCCGGGAAAGCATCCTTTTCATGAGGCGGGGCTGTATTATATTCAGGAACCCAGCGCCATGGCGCCGGCGGAACTGCTGGAGGCGGCGCCGGGAGACAGGGTGCTGGATCTGTGCGCCGCGCCCGGGGGAAAGAGCACACAGATTGCGGCAAAGCTGCAGGGGGGCGGAATTCTGTTCTGCAATGAGATTCATTCCGCAAGGGCAAAGATACTGTCGGAAAATATAGAGCGTATGGGAATTTGCAATGCATGTGTCACAAACGAGACGCCGGAACGCCTGGCAGAAGCGCTGGCAGGCTATTTTGACAAAATCCTGGTGGATGCGCCCTGTTCCGGGGAAGGCATGTTCCGCAAGAACGGAAGCGCCAGCGAGGAATGGAGCCCGGAAAATGTGAAAATGTGTGCGGAGAGACAGGACCGCATTCTGGATAGCGCGGCAAAGCTGCTTGCGCCCGGAGGAAGACTGGTGTATTCCACCTGCACCTTTGCCCCTGAGGAAAACGAGGGGAGCATCAGCAGGTTTTTAGAGCGCCACGGGGAATTTGAAATTCTTCCGGTTCCCAAAGAGGAAATGGGTCTGACCGGTTGTGACGGAGTGCCTTCATTCTGGGAAAAACCTGCGGAAGGACTGGACAGGACAGTGCGCCTGGGGCCCTGGCGTATCAGGGGCGAAGGGCATTTTGCGGCAGTTTTGCAGAAAACGGGCCATAGGGGAGAAGAATATTGCCGCGGGGATGCAGCCGGTATCATAAAGGGGTCTGCCGGAAATCAGCTGGAAAGCTTTTATGATTTTTGCCAACAGAATCTCTGCTTCCCCTCAGGCAGGTATCAGGATTCGGAAATGCTGGATGCCGTGGGAAGGAGGGGCGCCGGCCAGTATCTGGGTTTTGGGGATCATCTCTATCTGGTCCCGGCCGGGATGCCGGATTTGAGAGGCCTGAAAGTACTGCGTCCCGGACTGCACCTGGGAGAGAGAAAAAAAGGGCGCTTTGAACCTTCCCACGCCCTGGCGCAGGCTGTTGCGCCGGCATATGCGGCGCACATATGGCAGCTGGATTCCCGGGAAACCGACGTGAGGGCTTATCTGAACGGCCAGACGCTGCCGGCAGCAGGAGAAAAAGGATGGTATCTGGTCTGTGTGGATGGCTTCGGCACGGGCTGGGGAAAGCTGGCCGGCAGTCTCATGAAAAATCATTATCCCAGGGGATTGCGCCAAAAATAGACTGGATGACCGGAAAAGAGGATATGGTATGCAAGAGATGAACCGCAGGACATTTTTTATTTTAATAGGGATGATTTCCATACTGGGCATGGCTTTGCGCTGGATGGGAATCTGGTATGTGGGAGTTGATTTTGAAAACAGCCTGATGATGTGGTTTAACCAGCTGAAAGAAGTGGGTTCGCTTGCGGCCATGACCAATTATACAGGAGACTATAATCTGCCCCACGCGACGATTTTCTATCTGCTGACCCTGATACCGGTGGAACCCATAATCAGTATCAAAATGGTATCCATTCTCTTCGATTATCTGGAAGCATTTCTGGCGATGAAAATGGTTATGGCGATTGTTTCCGGCACAAAGAAAGGTTATTTTTACGGAAGCTGGGCGTATCTTCTGGTTTTGTGCAATCCCCTGGCCGTAATCAACAGCGGATATCTTGCCCAGAGTGAAAGTCTCTGGGTTTACCTGGCATTGCTGAGTTTCTGGTATGTGTGGCAGGATAAACCGGTAAGAGGCATGTGGGCGCTGGGGTTCGGCATCGCCATGAAGCTTCAGGCAGTCTTTATTCTTCCCCTGCTTCTGATCATGTATTTTTACAAAAAGAAATTTTCCATTCTTCATCTTGTGTGGATTCCTGTTTCCATTCAGGCATTGTGCATTCCTGCCATACTGGGGGGATGCAGCTTTGACAGCGCCTTTGTACTGTTTAAAAATATGCTGGGGGAATATCCGTTTATGTACTACTATTACCCCAATATCTGGACGTTTTTTCAGGATGCACCCTATTACCAGTTCGGCCGGGCGGCCATTGTCATCACCTTCCTTGCACTGCTGATGTTTGCGGTATTGTTTGTGCAGTCCGGAAAAAAACACAGTCTGGAAGCGTATCTGGAATATATTGTGTGGACCACCATGACTTGTGCCATGCTGCTGCCCTGCATGCATGAACGCTACAATTATATTGCGGAGATTCTGCTGCCTGTATGTGCCATTCTGAACCGCAGGTTCTGGCTGCCGGCGGTGGGGCTGGTGCTGATTTCCCTGCAGTGCAATGGGGGCAGTTATCTGGGCTGGAACCATGTATCCCATTACGCACTGGCAGCGGGCAATCTTGTGATTTATTTTTATCTTACATGGAACTGCTTTTTCGGGCTGTATAAGGGCTATCAAACACGGAAGGAAACGGAATCATGCTGAAAATAGAAAGAAAGCTGCTTTTATGGGTGGAAAAACATATGTTTCTGCTGATGGCGCTGCTGGCGGCAGGGATTGCCCTTTATCTGAGGAGGTCGGCCATCTGGTGGGCGAGTCCTGATGCCGGGTATTATTTTGACAGGCATCCCGACCATATCCAGTCGGCGCTCTATGATCTGATGGTGCATTGGATGCAGTATCTGCCCCTGCTGCCCCTGCACAGTATGAAGTGGCTGTGCGGCATTGCTGATTTCGCGGTGGCATTTTTATGTGTGGCGGCAGCGGGAGGATATGGGCAGCGGGAGAAACTGAAACCCACATTTTATTTTGTAGTGTGTCTGCTGTCCCCGGTGGTGTATCTGCGAGGCGTCTGCTGGGCGCAGCCGGACTCGGTGGGTTTCGGGCTTTTGCTGGGGGCATACCTTTTGTGGACAAAAGGGAAAAAGATACCCGCGGTGGCGCTGGCGTCCGTGGGAGTGGCCATATATCCCTGCTTTTTGGCAGTGGTGCTGGGCTGGATGCTGTGCCGGAGGAAGGAAGTGGCAGACAGGGACTGGTGCTGGGCGGGAGCTGTGCTGGCCGGCTGTCTTTTGCTGCAGGCAGCAGCCGGGATGCTTCTTGGGATAAGCTGGAAGGAAGCGCTGTGGTCCGGTATCCGCTGGACCACCTATGAACCGCTGACGGGAGAACTCTATCAGGACCCTCTTTTGTGGGCGGGACAAATGATAAATCTATTCGGATACGGACTGGCAATGATCAGCGGGATTGCGGCGTACCGGCACAAGATACCTTATGCGGGGACTCTGTTTGTGCACCTGGCAGTGCTGCTCTTGTACGGCAGCCTGCTGTTTCCCCCGGCGGCCTGAAAAAGTTCTTTGTGGCCGGGGGGTGAAACAGGAGCCGGTGGGATGCGGCACTGGCAGGGAACCCATGATTTTTTGGAAAATACGATAACAAAAGAGAGGATCCGTTCCGGGTGAACGGCGGAAAATATGAAGACAGAGATTCTTTACGAAGATGGAGATATTCTGGTGGTACGAAAAGCGGCGGGGCTTGCCACACAGACGGCCCGGGCGGGACAGCAGGATGTGATCAGTGAACTGAAAAATCACCTGGAGGAAAACCTGGAGCTGACAGAAGTGTCAGAAAAAAGGAAGCTGCCTTATCTGGGGGTGATCCACCGGCTGGACCAGCCGGTGGAAGGGCTGCTGGTTTTCGGAAAAAACCGGAGGGCGGCGGCAGACCTGACCAGGCAGCTGCAGACGAAAGAGGAAGGCGGAACTTTCAGCAAACAATATTATGCTGTCATCTGCGGAAATCCCGCAGACGCAGAAGGAGAACTGACAGACTATCTGTATAAAAAAGAAGGAAACCGTGCTGCGGTGACCGCGGAAGGGGAACATCCCGGGGCACGCAGGGCGGTGCTGCGGTATACGATTCTGAAAAGAAGGCCGGAAGAAGGTCTGGCCCTGGCGGACATTCAGATTGATACCGGGCGGTTTCACCAGATACGCGCCCAAATGGCCCATGCAGGGATGCCCATTCTGGGAGATTCCAAGTATGGGAATGAGAAAAGCAGGGAGCTGGCCCGGAGTCTGGGCATTCAGAATGTGGCCCTCTGCGCCTATTGTCTGGAATTTATGCATCCGGATTCCAAGAAAGAAATGAAGTTTCAGATCAGGCCCCATGGCAGGGCATTTTCCTTTTTTTCACAGTTATGAATTTCCATGAAAACTCCCATACTATAAGCAGAAAATGATGTGCGGGGGTCAGTATGGCAGACAGGATAAAAGAAAACAAAGCTTTGAAGCTGCTCCTTTTGACGGGAGCAGTTTATTTTTTTCTGAAAGTGATTGCACCTTTGACAGCGCCGGTGTTGACAGCCATTTTATTTGTGACAATTTTCGGGCCGCTGCTGCAGAAACTGCAGAGGAAGCTGCGGATACACAGACAGGTGGGGGCATTGCTTCTGCTTCTGCTGGCCTGCGGAATCCTGGGTGTCCTGCTGTGGGTGCTTTTTTCCTGGATCGTGGGAAGTCTGCCTGATTTTGTGAGAGGGCTGGATTCCCTGGAGACGGAACTGTCGCTTTTTCTGCACGATGCCTGTAATACGTTAGGAAAAATACTGGGAATTGACAATCTTTATCTGGAACAGCTTCTGTATGTGAGGATTCAGGATGGAATTGATTATTTTCAGCTGCAGATGCTGCCGGATATGCTCTCCCAGTCCCTGACCTATGTGAAGGCATTCGGGACTGTGGGAGGTTTTCTGGTCACGTTCCTGATTGCCACGGTACTTCTGGCAAAAGATTATGATGACATTATGAACCGGCTTCTGGACAAAGAGGAATGTTATGTGTACCTTGAGATTATATGTGGCATCGTGCGCTATATTGCCACATATGTGAAGGCCCAGATGATTATCATGGGCATAATCGGGGCGCTTGCCGCCTCGGCGCTGGGCCTGGCAGGGATTCACAATGGCATTTTGTGGGGACTGCTGGCGGGAATTCTGGATGCACTGCCATTTATCGGCACGGGAATCGTTCTGGTGCCCCTGGCTGTCCAGCAGTTTTTTTACGGAAGTTATGTGCAGGCCATAGTCTGTCTGGTGGTGTATGTGGTATGCATCTTAATCCGGGAACTGCTGGAGCCCAAACTGATCGGGAAAAAGGTGGGAGTGTCCCCCATTGCCATTTTGCTCTCCATTTATGCGGGCATCAAACTCTTCGGCCTCTGGGGTATTATAGGAGGGCCGCTGGGCTTTGTGATCATATACCAGACCTATCTGAGCCTGGAAAAGAGAAACGCCGCCGGAAGGCCCGGGCCGCAGGGGAATTGTTGACTTCGGATGACAGGTCTGATAGAATGAATTTGGATTTTACCGGGGACGGCCAAAGCCTGTTCCTGGCAGGCAGGGGGTAGGAGATGAAGAAAATAAAAGAGATTCTGGCTGACCCGAAGACAGAAGTGTTTCTTGTGGCAGTTCTTTTGCTGGGCGGGATTTTTATCAGGGCGTTTCATTTCGGTATTATCCCGGTGGGAGTGCATCAGGATGAAGCCATGGCGGCCGTGGATGCCATGGCTCTGGCAGATTACGGGACAGACCGGTACGGAATGCGCTATCCGGTTCACTTTACGGCATGGAGGGGCAGCCAGATGAGTGTGCTGCTTTCGTATTGTATGGTGCCCTTTATCAGGATTCTGGGTTTTTCTACGGTTTCCATACGTCTTCCCATGCTGCTGGCAAGCTGTCTGGGACTTCTGGCCCTATACATATTCGCAAGGCAGACGGCGGGCACAAAGCTTGCGCTGGTCTGTCTGCTGCTGGGTGTCATCTGTCCCTGGCATTATATGCAGAGCAGATGGTCATTTGACTGTAATTTATTTCCCCATGTATTTCTGGCAGGCATATGTCTTTTGGCGGCGGGCCTGCGGAAAAAAGGACTGCTGTATTTATCCATGGTTTTTTTCGGGCTTTGTTCCTATTGCTACGGTGTGGCAAATTATTCCGTACCGCTTTTCCTGCTGGGCATGGCCATCTGGCTGCTGTGCCGGAAAGCCCTGAAGGGCAGGGAGATCCTTCTGTGTGTCGGTATTTATTTTCTGGTGGCGCTGCCGGAGTTTCTGACCATGCTCATCAATGTGCTGGGGATGGACTCCATAGAGACCCCTTTCTTTACGATTCCTTTTTTCCCCAATGAGATGCGGGCAAAGGATATTCTGTTTGTACAGTTTTCCTGGGAGCAGCTGCGGAAAAATATTGTCAGTACGTTTACCACTGTATGGTGGAACGGGGATAAGAGTATTACCAACACCATTGTGAAGTTCGGCCCCACATATTATCTGACAAACATATTTTTCGCTCTGGGGCTGATTGTTGTGATACAGAAAATCAGAAAAGCGGGAGATACCCTGCAGAAGCTGCCTTACGCGGCGCTGCTGGGCTGGCTTCTCATGGGAATCTGGGTGGGCATTCTCACAAAGGAAGTGACCATAAACCGGATCAATATTATTTTTTATCCGGTGCTGGTCACCGCGGGCGTGGGTATTCTGTGGTGTATCAGAAAATGCTGGCTGGCTGCTTTTCCCATAGCGGGAATCTACGGCATCCTGGCCCTGATGTTTGCATCCAATTACTTCGGGGAATGGGCGGAGGTGAGCAGATACTATTACTATGAACCGTATTTAAATGCACTGAATTATATAAAAGAACAGCCGGTGGACTATTATTATATTGCACCGGATCCCCAGGGGGAAGGGGTAAATATGGTTGGACAGATTCTGACCATGTACAGTCATGAAATGGATGCCCATTACTATCAGGGGATCAGCAATATTCAGGACGGCAGGGAAGTGCTGCCTTATTTGGAGCGGTATTGTTTTCTGGACGTGACGGAGGAAATCCTGGCAGAAAATGAAGCGGCAGGGAAGTCGGTGGCATATCTTGTAAAGCCGCCCCAGGCAGCGCTGTTTTCGGAAGAAAAGTATGATATCTGCTCTTTCTATGATGCTTTTTACGTGATGATTTTAAAATGGGAAAGAAGGGCTGCCGTATTCCGGAAGGATGCGGCAGTTTTTCATGACAGAATTCTTCCGGGCAATTTATTGTAAAAAAATTTTTGAAACTGGAAAACTTTTTTCCGGTGGGAGAGATTATATATAGTACAGAGTCTGAAAATGAAAGGAACCATTGTGAGCGAGCGCCGGTGGATACGTGCCATTCAAAAAGGAGATAAGGGATACCTGCAGGATATCGCGGAAAAGTATTATGACGATATCTATCGTTTTTGCGCCTTTCAGACCGGCAGCCGTCAGGATGCCGGTGATCTGGCCCAGGAAACATTTCTGCGATTTATTAAATATGTGGAGGGTTACCATGAGCACAATCTGAAGGGATATCTGCTGACCATCGCCATGAATGTATGCAGGAACCATATGCGGAAAAAGGGAAAAGAAAAGGAAATGCTGACATCCCTTGAAAGTCCCTGGCAGCAGGAAGCAGGGAAAAATTCCGGAGAAGCAGGGGAACTGTGGTATTTTGCGGAATCGCTGAAGGACGGAACCTGGGAGGAAAAGAAGCAGGCGATGCCGGAAGCCCGGGCTGTGGAGAGGGATGTACACCACCGGCTTATGGAAGCGCTGGCAATGCTGCCGGAGACACAGAGGGAAGCGGTTTTATGCCATTATTTATATGATATGAAGTATCGGGAGATAGGGCAGGCAACGGGTGCGGCGGTTTCCACCGTGAAGTCCAGGGTCAGGCAGGGAATGGACAAGCTCCGGGATATGCTGCGGAAGGAGGACTTTTGGGAATGAGAGAGCATCAGGAAAGGCAGTCGGAAGGGGCGGAAGAGCGTCCGAAAGGAAGAAATATCCGGGAGGGAGCCGGGCTGACAGAGGCCGGGTTTGTGAAAAAGTTTCGTGAAACCGCAGCATCACTGTCTCCGGAAGAACCCGGGAGAACGGAGGCAATTGCAAGAATCGGCCTGGAAGTCCGGGAAAAAGTAGTTCATAGGGCACCTCCCCGGGAGAACCTGCTTTTGATACAGCTGCAGTATATTTCACCCGGTTTCTGGCTATTACAGGGAGCAGTGGTGGTGATGCTGGTGATATGGGTGGAAAAAACATCCATGGTCCGGGGGGGACTGAGGGATTTCCTGAACTGGACTTCCATCCTGGCAGCATGGATGGGAGTGCTGGGCTGCGGAGACATGGGCAGACATTTTTCCAGGGGAGTGGCAGAACTGGAGCAGAGCTGTTATTTTAATCTGCTCCAGCTGTGGACCATCAGAATGATATTGTCGGGCAGTGTGGATATTGTTGTGCTCATGTTCTGCAGTGTAAGAATTGCGGAGTATACGGTTATGCCATTTGTACAAGTCAGCCTGTATATTCTGGTTCCCTTTGTGCTGTCAAATGTCTTCTGTCTTTTGTTTGTCACTGGCCTGCGGGGAGGCAGGGGATGGTACGGACAGATAGTGGCAGCCTTTGTGACAGGGATATTGGCCGCTGTACAGACCAGAATTCCCGCGCACTTTTATACGATGGCATTCATATGGGTGTGGGTGGCAGCCCTGCTGGCGGGCGGATTGCTGCTGGCCTGGCAGCTGCGGTACATGTACGAAAAAATCAGGAGGGGAGAGGTGTTATGCTGGAACTGACCTTGGAAGGACTGACGAAGAAATATGGCTCCAAAACCGCGGTAAACGGGTTTTCCTATACTATGACCCGGGGGGTATACGGACTTCTGGGGGCAAACGGTTCAGGAAAAACCACTTTGCTGCGCATGATCTGCGGTATCCTGGAGGCTACGGAGGGGACTGTGTGCTGCGGGGGCATGGAAATTGGAAAGATGGGAGCGGAATATCGGAGAATTCTTGGGTATCTGCCCCAGAACTTCGGCTATTATCCGGAGTTTACCGCCAAGAGATTCCTGATGTACCTGGCAGCCCTGAAGGCCCTGCCCAGGGGAGAAGCGGAAGCCAGGTCTGAGGAATTGCTTGGCCTGGTGGAACTGACATCGGTGAAAAATAAGAAGATCAAGACTTTTTCCGGCGGGATGATCCGGCGGCTGGGAATCGCCCAGGCGCTTTTAAACGATCCGGAGCTTCTGGTACTGGATGAACCCACCACGGGTCTGGATCCCAAAGAACGAATCCGTTTTCGGAATATTATCAGTTCTTTGTCAAAAAACAGAATTATTATTTTGTCCACCCATATTGTGCCGGATGTGGAGTATATTGCGGACGAAATCCTTCTGATGAGGGAGGGGAAGCTGCTGGCAGCGGGAGACATTGGAAATATGCTGGAGACGGTGCGCGGGAAAGTGTGGGAGTGCATTGTGAAGCCGGAGGATACGGAAACATACCAGGCCAGGTTCCGGGTCAGCAATCTGCGCAACACGGACAGCGGGGTCAGACTGCGCATTGTGTCGGATTTCTGCCCGGTGGAGAACGCCCGTCCCGGGGACCCGGATCTGGAGGATGTATATCTGTACTATTTCTCCGAAGCCGGAAATTGATATAAAAATAAAAAACAGGAAAAGTGCGGGGAAAGGGTTTTGAGGAACGGAGAAACAGGAAAATCCGGGAAAACAGGAAAAGCGTGCAGAAAGGGTTTTGCGAAACTGAGATGGAGGAAGAATGTTCAAAACAGAATTGTATCGAATTTTATCAAAAAAGACTGCCTGGGCAGCCATGCTTACGGCATTGTTTTTCACTTTATTTTATGCCATAGGAAACAGTGTCTGGGGAGAAGGGGTTATTGACGAGGGCGGTATTCTGTATCATGGGAAGTATGCCATTGCCCGGGATAAGGAAATCGCGGCGGAATTCTCCGGCCCTCTGACAGAAGACACCGTGAGGGAGATATGGAAAAAATACGGGCCGCCGGTAAACTATTTTGACCGCAGTACCAGGATGGAGGAAATGCAGAAGGCAGCAGAAAATGGCGGAAGTGATAATTTCTGCAACCGGATTGTGGCGAAGATGTTTGGAGAGACTGTCCTGGGGGAGGATGGAAAGACGGATTTTGTACTGGCAGAAGGGTGGACAGCCAGCCGGTACGTTCAGGGAGATTATATTTTTGGCTATGGCGGTGGCGCCATGGGATTCTGGGACAGATACCTGATTGCCTATATACTTGCCTGTCTGGCGATAACGGTTCTGCTTTCCACAATGTTTTCCGAAGATTATGCCTGCGGGACTGCGGGTATCATACTGCCTGCGGCAAATGGCCGTCTGACGCTGTGGGGCATACGCATGGCTGCGGGAGGCTTCCTGGCTTCCGTGTATTACTGGATTACCTGCGGAAGCGTGTTTCTTCAGTATATATTCAGTTACGGAACCGAAGGGCTGAAAGTCAGCTGCGTGTTTGCGGAAATGCCAATGTATTTTCCGGATAAGTCTGCTTCCATGGGCAGTGCGGTGCTGACTCTGTATCTATGCGGCTGGTTTTCCGTACTGGTGCTGGCGGTTCTGGTATGTGCGGTATCGGCAAACAGCAGACAGTCATTTGCTTCCCTGGTGCGTTCCCTGCTGCTGTACATGGGGCCCTTTGCGGTGATGAGAATCATCCTGGACCTGCTGCCGGCCGGTGGCATCAATGCGGTTCTTCATACAATTTGCTACAGTATGCCCTTATCCTATCCGGGCTGTTTTCTGGAGGCGCCGGACAAGGCGAGGATCGTTATGACATGTATTGAGCTGACGGCGGCTTTGACGGCGGCAGCAGCCGGAATACATGGTTACTGCCGCCATCAGGTCACAAATTAATGCCGTAAAGCAAGTTTCTCGGCATATTTTTTCAGCGTTTCCTGTGACAGGAAAGGATAGAGGAAGGACATATCCCGTCCGGGGTCAGCCTGTGAGACCAGCTTGTCCAGACTCTGTGAGTCCAGAAAGGGAGCCATGGCAGGGAGCCGGTCGGGATTGCTTTGGGCCAGTGCATCCAGGTTTTCCTGTGACAGGAAAGGGTAGAGGAAGGCCAGGTCCCGTCCGGGGCCAGCCTGTGAGACCAGTTTGTCCAGACTCTGTGAATCCAGAAAGGGAGCCATGGCAGGAAGCCGGTCGGGATTGCTTCGGGCCAGTGTATCCAGGTTTTCCTGCGACAGGAAAGGGTAGAGGACGGACAGGTCCTGGCCGGGGTCAGCCTGTGAGACCAGACGGTCCAGGGTCCGGGAACCCAGAAAGGGTGCTATGTCTGCCAGATCTTCGGGATGGCTTATGTGTTCTTTCTGAATAAAATGATCCAGGAGATATTCGTCCATATAAGGGGCCAGTCCTACAATGGCAGAAAGCTGAAAAGTCTCTTCATTCTCCAGTGTATTTTCTATCAGCTGATTCATTTCTTTGGGAGGAAGCAGGGGAGCTACCTCCTGGATTTCTGCTATGGTAATAGGTTCTGAAGGATGCTGGCAGTCTGCCTCCGGGTGGATGACTTTTTCCAGTGTCCGGGCGGCATGTTCCGTTCCCAATAAATCATCCAGCTTCAGATGCAGAATCTGGCAGAGCTGCTCCAGTTTGGAGATGTCGGGCATGGAATTGCCCCGCTCCCAGTTTGAGACAGCCTGATAGCTGACCTCCATGGCATCGGCCAGATTCATTTGTGTCATGTTCAGGGAGATTCGGGCCTCCCTGATTTTACGTGCTACGCTCATTGTGTCAAACATAATGTATCTCCTTTTTATTATGATTTCCGGGAAAGTTACAAGTGGTTCCGGCATCTTCCACCCTGCAGTGCGTCCTGGACGCCGGTCCGATAGGGAAAATCTGATTCGGGCAGGTTGTGTCTTATGAAGGGAAGCCTGTACGCATAAAAGGGCAGGTCCGGATCCGCTGAAACCGTCGGGTTTGTACCAGTACGGTTATCATTATAACGGAAAAAGGTAAAATAGGGAATAAAGCAATGCTTGAGTCTGCACATGAGAAGCCGGAGAAAGAAAATCAAGTGATAATTGAGTAAAATTTTCCGGATGTATTTTCAGAATTTAACATTTTGGCAGGTTCAAAAAACAAATAAATGTGGCAATTACGGGAAGAAATCATGTATAATGGACTCATGGACAAAACAGTGCCGCAGAGGGTGCCGCACGGAATGGAGGTAGCATGAAAGACGTATTGTTAAAAAGATTTGCGGAAGTATTTGGGGATACAGAGGGTGTGAAGACATATTTTGCGCCGGGAAGGGTCAATCTGATCGGGGAACATACCGACTATAATGGCGGTCATGTGTTTCCCTGCGCGCTGACCATAGGAACATATGGGGCGGCCAGGAAGAGGGCGGATCATAAGCTGCGTTTTTATTCCATGAATTTTGAGAAGCTGGGAGTGCTGGAATCCTCCCTGGAGGAGCTGGTGCCGTCTAAGGAGGCAGGCTGGACAAACTATCCCAAGGGCGTTATGTGGGCGTTTGGCGAAAGGAATATGGAAATTCCTTCGGGCATGGACCTGATGCTGTACGGAAATATTCCCAACGGCTCCGGGCTGTCTTCCTCTGCCTCCGTGGAGGTCCTGACAGGATTTATTCTGCGGGATTTTTTCGGGTTTGAAGTGAACAATCAGGATCTGGCGCTGATCGGACAGTATGCGGAAAACCATTTTAATAAAGTAAATTGTGGTATTATGGACCAGTTTGCCATTGCCATGGGGAAAAAGGACAATGCCATTTTCCTGGACACGGCAGATTTGTCCTTTGAATATGCGCCCATTGTGCTGGAAGGCGCCAAAATCGTCATTGCCAGCAGCAACAAAAAGAGAGGGCTGGGCGACTCCAAATACAATGAACGCCGCAGTGAGTGCGAGACGGCCCTTGCAGAGCTGCAGCAGGTGGTGAAGATTGACAGCCTTGGAGATCTGGATGAGGAGACCTTTGAAAAATACCAGTCTGCCATCCAGAGTGATGTGCGCAGAAAAAGGGCAAAGCATGCCGTCTGTGAGAATCAGCGTACCATTCGGGCGGTGGAAGCCCTGAAGGCAAATGATGTGGCATTGTTCGGGCAGCTGATGAATGCATCCCATGTATCTCTCAGGGATGACTATGAGGTGACCGGCGTGGAACTGGACACTCTGGTGGAAGAAGCCTGGAAGGTGGAGGGGGTTATCGGCTCCCGTATGACCGGAGCCGGTTTCGGCGGATGCACCGTGAGCATTGTGAAGGATGAGGCCATTGACTGCTTCATTGATCAGGTGGGCAGGGCATATGAGGCGAAAATCGGTTACGCGGCAGATTTTTATGTGGTGGAAGTGGGAAATGGTCCCTGTGCGATGTAGCAGGATAGGGGCACCGGTGTCATAGAAGGAATTTTTCCCGGGCCATGGAAAGCCGGGAGGGAACCGGAGACACAAAGCTGTCCGGACGGCAAAACCGGCATAACATAAAAATACAGAGAGGCAGGGGGCGGAAGAATGATACAGACAGACATCAGAAAACTGGTTAATTATGGAGTGCGGACAGGACTGGTGCCGGAAGAGGATGTGGTTTTTACCACAAACAGGCTGCTGGAACTTTTTGAACTGGACGAACCGGAGGAATCCGGGGAGGGAACTGCCCCGGAGGCGGGAGAAGGGGAGCAGGAGGCAGGACTGGAGGAAATTCTGGCCCGGATGTGTGACTATGCTTATGAAAAAGGGATTCTGCCCGAGAACAGTGTGGCGTACCGCGACTTGTTTGACACCAGGGTGATGGGCATGCTGTTGCCCAGGCCCAGCCAGGTCATCGGGACGTTCTGGCAGCTGTACCGGGAGAAATCCCCCAGGGCGGCCACGGACCATTATTATAAATTCAGCGGGGATTCCGATTATATCAGGAGATACCGCATCCGAAAAGATATGAAGTGGACTGTGGACACAAAATACGGGGATCTGGATATCACCATAAATTTATCAAAACCGGAAAAGGATCCCAAGGCCATTGCCGCGGCCAGAAACGCAAAGCAGTCAGGATATCCCAAATGCCTGCTGTGCCGGGAGAACGAGGGGTATGCGGGCAGGATCAATTATCCGGCCAGGCAGAATCACCGGATTATTCCGGTGACCATTCACGGCAGTCAGTGGGGATTTCAGTATTCTCCTTATGTATATTATAACGAGCACTGTATTGTGTTCAACTTCCGGCATGTGCCAATGAAGATTGACCACGCCGCTTTCTGTAAACTGTTCGATTTTGTAAAGCAGTTTCCTCATTATTTTGTAGGCTCCAACGCGGATCTTCCCATTGTGGGAGGCTCCATTTTAAGCCATGACCATTTTCAGGGCGGCCATTATGAGTTTCCCATGGCGAAGGCGCCGGTGGAGAGAGATTTTACGGTGCCGGGATTCGGGGATGTGACGGCCGGCATTGTCAGATGGCCCATGTCGGTGATCCGGCTTAGCGGTCCGGACAGTGACCGTATCATTGCGCTGGCAGACGTGATACTGGAAAAATGGCGCGGATATACGGATGAAAGCGCATTTATCTACGCGTATACGGACAAGGAACCCCATAATACCATAACACCCATCGCCAGAAAACGGGGGGAGAATTTTGAACTGGATCTGGTGCTGCGGAATAATATTACCACGCAGGAGCATCCGCTGGGCGTCTATCATCCTCATGGGAAACTGCATCATATTAAGAAAGAAAACATTGGCCTGATTGAGGTAATGGGGCTGGCCGTGCTTCCGGCCCGCCTGAAAGAAGAGATGGCAGCTTTGAAAAAAGCGATTTTATGCGGGGCAGATCTTCGGGCCGACGAGACACTGGCAAAGCATGCGGACTGGGTGGAGGAATTTTCGGCCGGATATGACAGAATCGATGGCTCCAATATTGACAGCATTGTGGAGAAAGAGATAGGTCTGGTATTTATGGAAGTGCTGGAAGATGCCGGTGTGTACAAGAGGACGCCTAAAGGCCGGGAAGCTTTTGACCGGTTCACGGCCAGTCTCCTTTCGTAGAGCGTGTCTGAAAATGCATTTCCGGATTGCTGAAAGGATGTAAAAAACAGAATAGGAAAATTTTTCAGGGTGTGTCGGCAAAACGTTTTCCGACACACCTTAAACAGTATGGAGGACGACATGGCAAAATGGGCAGTGATCAGTGATGTACACGGAAATTATAAGGCGCTGGAAGCTTTTGGGGAATATATTGGGGAGCATCCGGTGGACGGGATCATTTCCCTGGGAGATTATGTGACGGATGGGCCATATCCGGAGCGAACCATGAAATTTCTGTATGAAATGCGTGAAAAATATCCCTGTCACATGATTCGCGGAAACCGGGAGGATTATTTGCTGGACAATAAGGGAAACCGGGAAAATTGGAAGCCCTCCTCAGCCAACGGCACATTGTACTATACCATGGAGCATCTCACGGAGACAGACATGGCATTTTTCGCGTCCCTGCCCACGGAGAGGGAAGTGCGGATAGAGGGCTGTCCCCTGCTTTATATTTGCCATGGAACACCCGGAAAAGTGCGGGGCAATGTGGAAAAGGAAGAAGGGCTGAAGGAAAAGGTTATGGCCCGGCTGCCATACCGGTATCTGCTTGGCGGTCACAGCCACCATCAGGAAACCGACATTGTGCAGGGAAAGACTTATCTGAACCCCGGTGCGCTGGGCCTTGCCATGGACGGCGTGGGCCGGCGGGCCCAGTTTGCCATATTATCAGGCAATGAAAGGGGATGGGAGGCAGAGCTTGTGACCATTCCTTATGATGTGGAGACTTATCTTAAGGCCTTTGCGGAAAGCGGTGTGGATGAGGTGGGATTTACGCTGAATAAAGCCGTGAAAAAAAGCCTTGTCACGGGCGTAAATTATTTTTTCCGCTGCATTCTTGCCATGGAAGAGAAAGCCAGGAATACGGGGGCGGCTTCCATTGCGGAATTACCCCAGGAAATGTGGGCGGAGCTGGAGACCCGGTTCGGACTTTAAATGTCCATTACTTTGCCTGATACCGGGCGTTGTATTTGGATTTAAACCGTCGGAGGCGGCGTTTTGTATTTGGATTTGAACTGCCCAAGGCGGTGTTTTGTATTTGAATGAGAGCCGCCGGAGGCGGTATGGAGGTTAGCGTGAAATTTATACTGGCGGCGGTGAATGCAAAATATATACATTCCAATCCGGCCATTTACAGTCTGCGTGCCTGCGTGGAAGAAGAACACCGGAAATCTGTGGAACTGGCAGAGTATACCATAAATCAGCCCATGCAGGAGATTCTTGCAGATTTATATGCCAGAAAGCCGGATGCCATCGGCTTTTCCTGCTATATCTGGAACTGGAGGATGGTGCGGGAGATGCTGGCGGAACTGCCCAAGATCCTGCCCGGTACGGCATTGTGGCTGGGAGGCCCGGAGGTATCCTGGGGCGCGGATGTGATTCTGGACAGTTACCCTCAGCTGAGCGGTATCATGGCGGGGGAAGGGGAGGACACTTTCAGGGAGCTGATGTCATTTTATATGGGAGAGGGACAGCTGGACAAGATCAGGGGCCTGTACCTGCATTCAGGATACACTGGCTGCCGTGAGCTGACAGATTTCAGCAAAATCCCGTTTTTGTATGATGACCTGGAACCGTTTGAAAACAGAATCATTTACTATGAGAGCAGCAGGGGATGTCCCTTTGACTGCAGTTATTGTCTGTCTTCCGTGGAAAAGAAGGTCAGGTTCCGCAATATCAGTGTGGTAAAAAGGGAACTGCAGTTTTTTCTGGATCACAAAGTAAGGCAGGTAAAATTTGTGGACAGGACATTTAACTGCCGCCATGAACATGCCATGGAAATATGGAAGTATATTTATGAACATGACAATGGTGTCACAAATTTTCATTTCGAGATTTCCGCGGATATTCTCCGGCAGGAGGAGACGGCATTGCTTGGGCGGTTCCGGCCCGGGCTGGCGCAGCTTGAGATCGGTGTCCAGTCGGTGAATCCCCGGACCCTGGAGGCCGTACACCGCAGGACGGATCTGGAAAGACTGGAGAAAAATGTGGCGGATATCCGCCGCGGAGGGAATGTGCACCAGCATCTGGACCTGATTGCAGGGCTTCCCTATGAAGATTATGAAAGCTTCCGCATGTCTTTCAACAGAGTTTACCGGATGCGGCCCCAGCAGCTGCAGCTTGGCTTCCTGAAAGTGCTGAAGGGTTCCGGAATGTGGGAAAAGGCAGGGGAATATGGTATCCGGTATCTGGAACAGCCGCCATATGAAGTGCTGTGTACCAAATGGCTGTCCTATGCCCAGGTACTGAAACTGAAACGGGTGGAGGAAATGGTGGAAGTGTATTATAACAGCGCCCAGTTTGTTCATACCATGTGTTTTCTGGAGCGTGCATTCGGGGATCCGTTTGCCATGTATGAGACATTGGCGGAATTTTTTGACGGAAAAGGATGGACCACAGCCACTTTCTCCCGGATCCGCCGGTATGAGATGCTTCTGGAGTTTGTGAAAAAACAGGATCCGGGACGGCTGGCAGCGTACCGGGAACTTCTCACTTATGACATATATCTTCGTGAAAACCTGAAGAGCCGGCCGGATTTTGCGGCAGAATTATCAGGATATCAGGAAAAAATCAGGAATTTTTATGAGAGGGAAGAGCGGGAACATCGTTTTCTGACAGGTTATGAGGGCCGGGACCGGAGACAGCTGGGCAAGATGACGCATTTGGAACCGTTTACTTATCCGGTGTGGGACAGGGAGCAGATGGCACAGGGGGGCGCCGGCGGACAGCAGTATTTTGTTCTGTTTGATTATCAGGCAAGGGACCCGGTGAGCCTGGAAGCGCGCACACAATGCGTAAGCATCTAAACTTTTAGATAAGACAATAAAACACTACATAGTTGACTTTTTACCAAAAATGGAATACAATGCTTTAGGGCAGGTAGCAGAAAAGCTGCAGAACCTGGTCTTATCATGAAATATTTGAATGTACCGAAAGAAAGGAAGTGGCATTATGGCAAGAAAAAAAGCTACGGAGTCCGCAGTGAACACTGTGGAAGCAGCAAAGGTTGAAGCTATTGAAACTAAGACAGAAAATATAAAGGCAGAAGAAACAGTAGCAGAACCCAAGGCAGCGGAGACTGAAGCAGCAGGAGGAAAGAAGGCACCGGCAAAGAAGGCAGCTTCTAAAACGGAAACTTCCAAGACAACGAAAAAGACAACAACCCAGACTGCTGCAAAGAAGCCTGAGGTTAAGTGTACCCTGCACGTACAGTACGCGGGAAAGTCCTGTGCAGAGGAAGAACTGATGAAGATTGCCAAAGAGGCATGGAAATCAGAACATAAGCAGAAAGCAGGGGATCTGGCCAGCATTGAACTTTATGTAAAACCGGAAGAAAACAAGGTTTATTACGTGATGAACGGTGAGGTTAAGGGAAGTTTTGACATCTGAGTTTCCGGACCCGGACGAAAACCAAAAAGGCGGCATCCGAAATGTTGCATTCAGTGCGGCATTAGGATGTCGCTTTTTTGCAGAAAATTATATTTAGAATTTTTTTAGAATTATTTTTCAGGAAATTGGTTGACAATGTATAGGGTAAGTGATATTTTATGGTTAAAGATGTTAGCACTCCTTACAAATGAGTGCTAATAACAGAAAGGAAGGCAGCCTGGATGGAGCTGGATGAGAGAAAAAGAAAAATCCTGCAGGCGGTCATCCGCAATTACCTGGAGACCGGGGAACCGGTTGGCAGCAGAACCATTTCCAAGTACACCGACCTGAACCTGAGCTCGGCAACCATTCGGAACGAGATGGCTGATCTGGAGGAAATGGGGTATATTTTCCAGCCCCACACTTCCGCGGGCAGGATCCCTTCGGACAAAGGCTACCGCTTTTATGTGGATGCCATGATGGAGGAAAAGGAACGGGAAGTTGTGGAGATGAGGGAAATGAAGGAGATGCTGCTGGAGCGCCAGAACAAAGTTGAGACGCTTCTGAAGCATGTGGCCAGGGTTCTTGCACAGAATACCCAGTATGCCACCATGATTTCCGCTCCGCAGACAAAGCGCAGCAAACTGAAATTCATCCAGCTTTCCCGGGTGGATGCCAGGCAGCTGCTGGCAGTGATTGTCATTGAGGGCAATGTGATTAAAAACAATATCCTTCCCGTGGAGGAAGAACTGGATGACGAGACGCTGCTGAAGCTGAATATATTGCTGAACACTCATTTAAACGGGCTGGCCATCGATGAAATCAATCTGGCCATGATCGCGGTTATGAAGCAGCAGGCGGGGATCCACAGCCATATTGTGGGGGAAGTTATCGACGCGGTGGCAGAGGCCATAAGGGCAGAGGAGGACCTGGAAATCTATACCAGCGGCACCAACAATATTTTCCGGTATCCGGAACTGGCAGACCAGCAGAAAGCCAGCGAACTGATCAATACCTTTGAGGAAAAGCAGCTGCTGGGGGAACTTCTTCAGGAGGCCCATGCGGATGTGGAGGAAACGGGAATCCAGGTTTATATTGGTTCCGAGACCCCGGTGAAGAGTATGCGGGACTGCAGCGTGGTTACGGCGACTTACGAACTGGGGGGCGGCATGAAGGGAACCATTGGAATTGTGGGACCCAAAAGGATGGATTATGACAAGGTGGTAGTTACGCTGAGGACCATTCAGTCCCAGCTTGATGAACTATACAGGAATCAGGAAAAAACATAGCGGAAGCTGAAGAAAGGATTGGAGGTTAAAGATTGGAGATATGGCAGATCAGGAACGAGACATGGAAATAGAAAAAGAGAATGATCAGGAAACTCCCGAAGCCGCTGCGGTTCAGAAAGAGTGTGGGGAGGAACAGTCCCCGGAGCCGGAAGCAGGACAGGGCGAGGAAGAGAACCCGGAAAGTGCCGGGGAAGACACGGCGCCTCCCGAGGGAGAAGACCCGAAGACCTGGGCAGAAAAAAGAGCTGCGAAAAAGCAGGCGAAGCTGGATAAAAAATCCCAGGGGTATAAGGAGCAGATCGAACAGCTGGAGGATAAAGTGAAACGCCAGCTGGCCGAATTTGAAAATTTCCGGAACCGCACGGAAAAAGAAAAGCACGCTATGTTTGAAACAGGAGCCAGGAGCGTTGTGGAGAAGATTCTTCCAGTGGTCGACAACTTTGAGAGAGGACTGCAGACCGTTCCGGAAGAGAAAAAGGAAGACCCCTTTGTGGACGGGATGACGCGGGTGTACAAACAGCTTCTGACGGAACTGGAAAATATAGGTGTGAAGCCCATTGAGGCGGTAGGGCAGGAATTTGACCCCAATCTCCATAATGCGGTGATGCAGGTGGAAAGCGAAACCTATGGATCCGGCGTTATAGCGCAGGAATTACAGAAAGGCTATATGTACCGGGACAGTGTGGTGAGACATTCCATGGTTGCCGTGGTAGAGTAAGAAATGGTTCAAAAGTAAAATTTTGGATAGAAAATGCAGATTGATCACAGATATGGTGTGAAATAGGAGGATATAAAATGAGTAAGATTATCGGAATTGACCTTGGTACTACAAATAGCTGCGTGGCAGTTATGGAGGGCGGCAAGCCCACTGTCATTGCAAACGCGGAAGGCGCACGGACGACACCCTCTGTAGTTGCTTTTACAAAGACCGGAGAGAGACTGGTTGGCGAGCCTGCAAAGCGTCAGGCAGTGACCAACGCGGAGAAGACCATTTCTTCCATCAAGAGAGATATGGGTACGGACAACGGACGCTCCATTGACGGAAAGAGATATTCGCCCCAGCAGATCTCTTCCATGATTCTGCAGAAGCTGAAGGCCGACGCAGAGAGCTATCTGGGAGAGAAGGTTACCGAGGCGGTTATCACGGTACCGGCATATTTCAATGACGCCCAGCGCCAGGCAACCAAGGATGCGGGCAAGATTGCCGGTTTGGAAGTAAAGCGTATTATCAATGAGCCTACGGCGGCTGCCCTGGCATACGGCCTTGACAATGAGAAAGAGCAGAAGATCATGGTTTATGACCTGGGAGGCGGTACCTTTGATGTCTCTATTATTGAGATCGGGGATGGCGTTATCGAAGTGCTTGCCACCAACGGCGATACCCATCTGGGAGGCGATGACTTTGACAATAAGATTATCCAGTGGATGCTGGCTGAGTTTAAGAAGGCGGAAGGTGTAGATCTTTCCAATGACAAGATGGCAATGCAGAGACTGAAGGAAGCGGCAGAAAAGGCCAAAAAAGAACTTTCCAGCGCCATGACTACCAATATCAATCTTCCTTTTATCACGGCAACGGCGGAAGGCCCCAGGCATTTTGACATGAATCTGAGCCGCGCTCAGTTTGAGGAGCTGACGCATGACCTGGTGGAGAAAACGGCAGTTCCCGTGCAGAATGCCATGAAGGATGCAGGCCTGAACAACTCCGACCTGGGCCAGGTACTTCTGGTAGGCGGTTCTACCCGTATCCCTGCAGTGCAGGAAAAGGTGAGACAGCTGATAGGCAAGGAACCCGGCAAATCTCTGAATCCCGACGAATGTGTGGCCATCGGCGCTTCGGTGCAGGGCGGAAAGCTGGCAGGTGATGCCGGTGCGGGCGATATCCTGCTTCTGGATGTAACGCCGCTGTCCCTTTCCATTGAGACCATGGGCGGTGTGGCTACCAGACTGATTGAGAGAAATACCACCATTCCCACCAAGCACAGCCAGGTTTTCTCTACTGCGGCAGACAATCAGACGGCAGTGGACATCAATGTTGTGCAGGGCGAGAGACAGTTTGCCAGGGATAACAAGTCACTGGGACAATTCCGTCTGGATGGGATTCCTCCTGCAAGAAGAGGTGTGCCCCAGATTGAAGTTACCTTTGACATCGACGCCAACGGTATCGTAAATGTGTCCGCCAAGGACCTGGGTACCGGAAAGGAACAGCATATTACGATTACGGCGGGTTCCAATATGTCGGATGACGAGATCGACAGAGCCGTAAAAGAAGCGGCAGAGTTTGAAGCCCAGGACAAGAAGCGCAAAGAGGCCGTGGAAGCCAGGAATGATGCGGATTCCTTTGTATTCCAGACAGAGAAGGCCCTGGGTGAAGTGGGCGATAAGATTAGTGACAGCGAGAAGTCGGCGGTTCAGGCAGACCTGGATGCCGTAAAGGCAATTCTGGACAGGACAAAAGACCAGGAGATGACGGACAGCGAAGTGGATGAGCTGAAAGCGGCAAAGGAGAAGCTGATGAACAGTGCCCAGAGTCTGTTTACCAAGATGTACGAGAACATGCAGCAGGCACAGGGCGGAGCGGCAGGCCCGGACATGGGTGGAGCGGCGTCAGGAGCAGGAAACACATCGGCTCCCGAGGATGACGTGATTGACGGAGACTTCCGGGAGGTATAAGCGGGGACGGTGCCATTGCGGCACCGTTTTCGCAGGCTGAGAAAGGGACTCATGAAAGGCTGGATGTACGGGCGCATATCATTGTTCAGAGGCTGAATTTATAGGCTGAAGTACAATAAATGATTGAATAAATGCGCAAAATGTGATATTTTATAAAAGTGTGTATATTTTTGACATGAGGAGTTTATTATGGCAGAGCAGAAGAGAGACTATTACGAAGTCCTTGGCGTGGACAAAGGCGCAGATGATGCCGCCATCAAAAAAGCATACCGTGTTCTGGCGAAGAAATATCATCCGGACATGAATCCCGGGGATGCAGAAGCAGAAAAGAAATTTAAGGAGGCTTCGGAAGCGTATGCCGTTCTGAGTGATCCGGACAAGAGGCGCCAGTATGACCAGTTTGGGCATGCTGCCTTTGACGGTGGTGCAGGGGCCGGGGGGTTTGATTTCAGCGGAGCAGACTTCGGTGATATTTTTGGCGATATTTTCGGTGATCTTTTTGGCGGCGGCCGCAGCAGATCCCACAGCAACGGACCCATGAAAGGGGCCAATTTACGAACCAGTGTCCGCATTTCTTTTGAAGAGGCTGTGTTCGGCTGTAAAAAAGAAATAGAACTGAATGTAAAGGAGACTTGCAAGACTTGTAACGGTTCCGGTGCAAAGCCCGGAACCAGTCCTGAGACTTGCTCCAAGTGCGGGGGCAAGGGGCAGGTTGTGTTTACCCAGCAGTCCATCTTCGGAACCGTCCGCAATGTGCAGACTTGTCCGGACTGCCAGGGAAGCGGCAAGATGATCAAGGATAAATGTGTCGATTGTCGCGGAACCGGATATATATCCATGAAAAAACGATATTCCGTGGATATTCCTGCGGGCATTGACAATGGGCAGTCTACCCGTATGCCCGGCCTGGGCGAGCCTGGCATCAATGGCGGCCCCAGGGGAGATGTGCTGATCGAGGTGATTGTAGGAAGACATCCTATTTTCCAGAGACAGGATTTTGACATTTATTCCACAGTGCCGGTTTCCTTTGCGGTTGCGGCGCTGGGCGGCGAGGTCCTGATCGATACCGTGGATGGCAAGGTGATTTATGATGTGAAGGCCGGCACCCAGACAGATTCCAGAATCCGTCTGAGAGGAAAGGGCGTGCCTTCCTGGAGAAACAGGGACGTCCGGGGCGATCACTACGTGACACTGGTGGTTCAGGTGCCCGACAAGCTGAAGCCGGAGGCAAAGGAGCTGCTTCGCCAGTTTGATGAAGTGACGGGAAATTCCCTGAATGCCGCAAAGGCCGTGACGGAGCAGGAACATACCGGAGACGGTAAGGAGAGCGGAAAAGAAGGTAAAAAGAAAAAGTTTTGGAAATAAACGCGCAGTGTTTGATAGGAAGAGAGAAGTGTGGTGCATCCTCGTCTTGTTTGGCTGTTTTGCCAGGAGGCCTTGTCCGTGGAAGGATTTCTGGCCAGGCAGCCGTGAAACAAGGGAGGGTGCATATTTCCGTTTATAAAATGTTTTCAATAAAGAAAAGAAAATATGCAAGGTTTTGGGATGACAGATCGTATTATAAGTAGAATCATGCAAATACGGAAATGGGTTACTTATATGGAGGTAGAGGGAAATGAAAAAATTGGTGGTTCTTGGAATAGCGGCTGCCGTTATTTTGTCGGTGGGGATACATGTTTCGGCGTCAGACATTAAGGTTACGCCGGAGGAAGTTGTTTCGGCCCGTGCGGCGGGGCATCATGAGGGGCATTTACATGATCAGGGCGGCTGGCATCATTGGCCCGGGAATGCAGGGGGAAATTGTAATGTAGTGGACGGGTACTGCACCAGCTGGAACGGAAGCGGCAGCGTATGTGGAGCTTGTAGCAATCCGGTGTATTGCGGGGAAGTGCAGAGCGCCAGGACAACGGATGAACCGGTGGTAACCGTGGCAGAGACGGTAAACTGCAATGTGGTGGGCGGATACTGTACCAGCTGGAGCGGAAGCGGGGATGTGTGCGGAAACTGCAACAATCCGGTGCACCATGAGGAAAACCGGGTAAACTGCAATGTGGTGGACGGATACTGCACCAGCTGGAGCGGAAGCGGGGACGTGTGCGGAAACTGCAACAATCCGGTGCACCATGAGGAAAACCGGGTGAACTGCAATATCGTGGACGGATACTGTACCAGCGGAAGCGGGGACTGGTGCGGGAACTGCAACAATCCGGTATACCGTGAGAACAGCGGGGGAGGCAGACATCATGGTTCCGGACATCATGGAGGATGTCGCCGATAAAGATAAAAGGCAAATAAGACAGGATAAAGGGCGGTGGACCGGTGCGCAGCGAAGAGGAAACCAACCAGGCGGTTGAACTGTACTCTGATATGATAAGGAGAATCTGTCTGTATCATCTGAAAAATGCTGCTGACACAGAGGATGTTTTTCAGACAGTATTTTTAAAATTTTTGTTGTATGAAGGAAATTTTGAGAACACGGAGCATGAGAAGGCGTGGTTCATTCGTGTTGCCATAAATGCCTGCAAGGATCATTTGAAAAGCCTGTTCCGCCACCGTACGCTGCCCCTGGAGGGGCTGGCGGAGGAGGCGGCAGGCTTTTCTTTGGAAGAATGCAGCGTGCTGGAGGCGGTTCTGGCTTTGCCGGAGAAGTATAAGGATGCTATTTATCTGCACTATTATGAGGGATATTCTGCCGCCGAAATAGGAAAGATATGCAACAAAAAGGAAAATACAGTTTATTCGCTCTTATCACGAGGCCGGATGATGCTGAAGGAAACATTGGGAGGTGATTTGTGATGGAACCGAATAATAAAATCCGGACTGCATTTGACGGTATCTCGGCCAGTGAAAAACTGAAAGCAGATACCAGAAATTTCCTGCGCGACGCCAGACTCAGAAGCGTGAGGCCGGTCAGGCCGGTATGGCGCTGGGCAGCAGGACTTGTCTGCGCGCTGTTTCTCTTTGGTCTGGGGCTGGAGTCGCATAAGCTGTTCTGGACGCCCTTTTCCTATGTGAGTATTGATGTGAATCCTTCCCTGGAACTGATATTAAACCGTTTTGACCGGGTTATTTCCGCGGAAGCATATAATGAAGAGGGCAGGGTTATCCTTGCCGACGTTTCCATAAGCGGAAAGTATTATGTGGATGCGGTTGAGGAAATTGTGGAAAGCAGGGCCATGGTGCCATATTTATCTGAAAACGCAGGACTTACTTTTACGGTTGCCGCCAGCAACGGACGAAAAGAGAGCGTATTGCTTGCCGGAATAAAAGGGTCTTCCGGCTGTGTCATGCATGGCGGGATGAGTGTGAAGTCGGATATGGCCATTGTGGAGGAAGCCCATGAAAATGGTTTTTCACTGGGAAAATATACGGCATATCAGCTGCTTTTACAGTATGATGAGTCGGTTACCGCCCAGGACTGCCAGGATATGAGCATGTCGGAAATACATGTGCTCATTCGTGAACATGAACTTGGCCAGGGGAAGAATGCCGGAATGGATACCGGAGGGGAAAGCGGAAATGAGGGAAACCGGGAACGGAATCAAAACGCGGATGGATATGAATCGGAAAACCATGACAGCTACCGGATGCAGGAAAGCGGTACGGAAAGTTACGGAACAGATCCTTCCCCGGAAGATCAGGGGGAGAATATGGGGGATGATCCCGGGGGAAGTGTTGTCCCGGAAAGCAATCCCGGCAGAGGGCATCATGGCAGTCATCATTCGGGACATGGGGGACATATGGAGTAAAACAAGGCTTGCCGGTTACGCGGCAGGGGAAGTCAATTGGGGGGCCGGGGAAAACTTTCCGGGAGCCCCCTTTTCAAATGTCTTTAAAAAGAGTATAATCTATGGAAAATATCAGAGAAAGGGGTTCCCTTTTTCCATAAGCGTATGAAAAACGGCAAAAATGAATTTTTGAGTTTATTATGTCATTTATACATTATCGCCCTGCTGGTGGTGCTGCCCTTGTATACAGGGAAGGGTTACTGGCAGTTAGGCGTTACAAAGTATATGCTATTCCGAAATCTTTCCATTCTCTGTCTGGGAGCCTGGCTGGCAGAAGGGCTGCCGGAAGGGATAAGATCGTTTATAGCCCAGGCACGGACGGGGAAGGGAGAGAGGAGGGCTTTTTTGTCCGGACCGGAGGACTGTGCCGTGGCCGGATATGGTGTCTGCGTCCTGCTGTCCGCGGCCTGCAGTTCTTATGAGATGCTGGCGTGGACCGGCTACGAAGGCTGGTACATGGGAGCGTTTTCACAGATGTTGTTTGTGCTGATTTATTTTTTTGTGTCAAGGCAGTATGACGGGGCCGCATGGCCGCTGTATCTGGGTGAAGCCGCCATTTTTATGGTTACACTGCTTGGACTGCTGCATCGTGTGGGAATAGATCCTCTGGGCCTGATGAGTACCTGGGACAGCGGGGACTGGGAATACAGCCATATGTTGTCCACGCTGGGAAACATAAACTGGCTTTGCGGCTTTTACAGTGTGGCCCTGGCTTTGGTGATGGCGCACTATCTCTGGGAGAAAAGGTTCTGGATCCGGGTTATCTTATATGCGGAGGCAGTGTCGGCTTTTGTATTGCTTGGGATTCAGGGCAGTCAGAGCGGATTTCTGATTCTGGCAGGCTGTATCGGCGTGAGTCTGGCCTGGGGCCGGAAGGAGCAGGGGGTGACCAGAAGAACCAGCCTGCTTTTGACCGGATTTTTTCTGGCAATGCCGCTTATGGGGGCCTGGATGGGGGCAAGAGGAGATAAGGCGGCGGTGGTGCGGGACGGAAATATATTTGGAAGTACGGAATGGTATCACTGGATTCTTGCGGCCATAGTGAGTCAGCTTTTGTTCACGTTGATTCCCATGGCGGGAAAACGATATAAGCGCTGTCGTTTTCACGGGAAGGAGGACGGCGCCCGGGCAGAAGGCATACCGGTGGGGGAAACGGGGAAGAAACTGTTTTGGCAGAGGGACAGGGGGAGAAAACACAGGACAGTAAGGCTGTTTTTGGCAGGAATCGGAACGGCAGGGATGGTAACTGTCTGCCTTCTCTTTTATCAGGGCGTGGGGGATGGATTTGGCAGCGGCAGGGGATTTCTATGGCATATTGCACTGGAAGGATTCAGCCAGGCAGACGGGAAGGACAAAATATTGGGGGCAGGTCCCGATTGCTATGGGGAAGCAATTTTCCACAGGCTTGGGGAGGACTCCGAAATCTGGGAGGGCGAATATTGGGAAGGGGCAGTTTTTACCAATGCGCACAGCGAACTTCTAAGCCAGCTTTGCAATGTGGGAATCCTGGGGACAGCCAGCTATCTTGCCGTTTTTCTGGCAGGTCTGTATGAGTGCGGAAAAAGTGCCGGGGAGGCGGGGAAGAGTGGCCGGAAGATACCGCTGCTGCCGGGAACAGACTGCAGCGGAAGGGACTGGCTGGGTGTGTTTGCCATTGTCATGTATGGGATCCATGCCCTGGTGAGTTTTCAGCAGGTCCTGAATACACCGCTGCTGTTTCTGGTACTTGGATTATGCGGGGCAAGGCGCAGAATCATGGGAGAGCAGATAAAAGGAGAAGAGGGGCAAAATGTGTTTTGCGGGCCCGGAACATATGAGAGTGAAGGATAAAACAGAGGAGGCTTGAGATATGAAGTGGACAAAATTTAAGATAAAGACAATCACGGATGCGGAAGATATCATTATCAGCACTCTTTATGACATTGGCCTGGAGGGGGCGCAGATTGAGGATAAGATTCCCCTGACAGCGATGGAGAAAGAGCGTATGTTTGTGGATATAGTGCCGGAACTCCAGGAGGATGATGGCATTGCCTGGCTGAGCTTTTTTGTGGAAGAAAAGGAAGATGGCAGTCTGGAGGTCCAGGGAGAAAAGACGGATGTGGGGACGCTTTTGGGAAGGATCAGGCAGGAACTGGAAGAGCTGCGGCAGTTCTGTGATATCGGGGAAGCTTCCGTCACTGTGGATGAGACAGAGGATATTGACTGGATCAACAACTGGAAACAGTATTTCCATCAGTTTTATATTGATGATATACTGGTGGTGCCTTCCTGGGAGGAGATTCCGGCAGAAGATGAGGGCCGGATGGTGCTGCATATAGATCCGGGCACGGCGTTCGGGACAGGAATGCATGAAACGACCCAGCTGTGTATCAGACAATTGCGGAAGTATGTGCGGGAAGATACCATGCTTCTTGACGTGGGAACGGGAAGCGGCATACTGGCGATCCTTTCCCTGATGTTCGGGGCAGGACATGCATTCGGCACGGACCTGGATGAATGTGCCGTGGAGGCGGTGGCGCAGAATTGTGAAGCAAATGGCATTGAACCGTCCTGTTTTGAACTTGTGATCGGCAATATAATCACGGACCCCCAGGTGCAGGAGAAAGCAGGTTACGGCTGCTATGACATAGTGACTGCGAATATTCTGGCAGATGTTCTTGTGCCCCTGACGCCTGTGGTTGTAAATCATCTGAAGCCGGGAGGAAAATACATCACTTCGGGTATTATTGACGACAAGGAAGAGACCGTGGCAGAGGCCATAAGGGCGGCAGGACTGAAAATACTGGAGATTACCCATCAGGGTGAATGGGTCAGTATCACGGCGGAGCGGGAAGGCTGATTTTTCGCCATGAACGGCCTGAAAAGCGGTGTGGGACCGAAGGACGGTACCGGAAAGGGAAAACAAAATGCATCAGTTTTTTGTGGCTCCGGAGCAGATTAATATACATGACAAGAGTGTCGTAATAATCGGCCCGGATGTCAATCATATCAAAAATGTGCTCCGGATGCGGGTGGGGGAGGAGATTTCCGTCAGCAATGGCCGGGATGCCAAAGAATACCGGTGCGGAATTCTCTCCCTTGAGGAGGACCGGATTTGCTGCGGCCTTCGGTTTATAAAAGAAGACAGTGTGGAGCTTCCTGCCCGGATCTATCTGTTTCAGGCGCTTCCCAAGGCGGATAAAATGGAGTGGATTGTCCAGAAGGCCGTGGAGCTGGGCGTTTATAAAATCATTCCGGTGGCGGCAAAGCGATGCATTGTTAAGCTGGAAGACAAAAAACAGGCTGCCAGGATTGCGCGCTGGCAGGGAATCGCGGAATCCGCGGCAAAGCAGAGCAGGCGTGCCATTGTGCCGGAAGTGACAAAAGTGCTGGAATTTTCCGGGGCGGTGTCGGCGGCAGCGGGCATGGACGTGAAACTGATTCCCTATGAAATGGCCCGGGACATGGATAAGACAAGGATGCTTATGAACAGCCTGAAACCGGGGCAGGATGCGGCTGTGTTTATCGGCCCGGAAGGGGGATTTGAAGAATCGGAGATTGCCCTGGCGCTGGAAAACGGCGTGGAGCCTGTGACCCTGGGAAAACGTATTCTGCGGACGGAGACTGCCGGACTGACAGTGCTGTCCTGGATGATGTACTTGCTGGAACCGTAAAATGGGAAGACGGAATATCCGTATTTTCACCCCGGGAAAACCGCTGCATATGATAGTATAACTTGATTTTCATAAAGGAGTAAGACCATGGAAGTGTATTTGGACAATTCTGCCACCACCAGGGCGTTTCCGGAGGTGGCAGAGTTGATGACAAAAATCATGTGTGAGGATTATGGCAATCCTTCCAGTCTCCATATAAAAGGCGTTCAGGCCGAGCAGTACCTCCGTTACGGAAAGGAAACGTTTGCCAGGCTGCTGAAAGTAAATGAAAAGGAAATATTTTTTACTTCAGGCGGTACGGAATCGGACAATATGGCACTGATGGGATGTGCTTTTGCAAATCACAGAAGGGGAAGGCATCTGATCACCACCAGGATCGAGCACCCGGCTGTTTTAAATACCATGCGCTATCTGGAATCCGTGGGCTATAAGGTGACATATCTGCCGGTAAATTCGCAGGGGCAGCTGGAGCTGGAAGAACTGCGCAGGGCCATGACACCTGATACCATACTGGTGTCAGTCATGCATACCAACAATGAAGTGGGAAGCCTGCAGCCCGTTGCGGAGGCAGGTGCGCTGATCAAGAGGATGAATCCGGGCACTTTATTCCATGTGGACGCGGTTCAGGGATTCGGAAAAGCAAAAATTTACCCGAAAAAAATGGGGATTGATCTTTTGTCCGCCAGCGGGCACAAGATTCACGGTCCAAAAGGCGTGGGACTTTTATATGTGGGAGAAAAGGTGAAAATACAGCCTATTCTTTACGGCGGAGGGCAGCAGATGAATCTTCGCTCGGGTACGGACAATGTGCCGGGGATTGCGGGCTTTACGAAGGCGGCGGAACTGTTGTATGAGCATTACGAGGATGACGTAAAGCGCCTGTATCAGTGTAAACACTACTTTATGGACGGAATCAGGAAGCTGGACGGAATCAGGATCAACGGCCTTCTGCCGGGGAAAAATGATGGGGAAGGCACCGCGCCCCACATTGTCAGCGTATCCATAAGCGGTGTCCGCAGTGAAGTATTGCTCCACGCGCTGGAGGAAGACGGTATTTATGTGTCGGCGGGCAGCGCCTGTGCCGCACGGAAACCGCAGCCATCCGAGACCCTGAAAGCCATGGGTATTGAGAGAACGCTTTTGGATTCCACCATACGTTTCAGCTTTTCCGTATATACCACCGCGGAAGAAATAGACTATACATTACGGACAATGTATGATAAAATTCCTATGTTGCGAAGATATACCCGCAGACGGTGAGACACTGCCACAGCCAGGGCAGCCACCGGAACTGCTGTGGAGATACAGATGATATTCTGGGAGAGGATATGGTATGTTTACGGCTTTTTTGATAAAATATGCAGAGATCGGCATTAAAGGAAAGAATCGTTATTTGTTTGAGGACGCCTTGGTGCATCAGATAAAATTTGCCCTGAAAAAATGTGAGGGGAAGTTCCTCATCCACAAATCCCAGGGCCGCATTCATGTGGAGGCGCTGGAAGACTTTGACTTTGAGGAGACTGTGGAACATCTGAAAAGGGTGTTTGGCATTTCGGGAATCTGCCCGGTGGTATATGCGGAGGACGAAGGCTTTGAAAAATTATGTGACACAGTTGTCAGATATCTGGATGATGTTTATCCGGACAAAAACAAATCTTTTAAAGTACATTCCAGACGCGCCCGGAAGGACTATCCCATGGAATCCATGGAGATCAACGCTGCCATGGGTGAGGCCATTCTGCACGCTTACCCGGAAATGTCCGTGGATGTGCATGAGCCGGAAATCCTGCTGAACATCGAGATCAGGGAGAAAATATATATTTATTCGGAGACCATTCCGGGACCGGGAGGGATGCCGGTGGGCACTGGCGGCAAAGCAATGCTGCTTTTATCCGGGGGGATTGACTCTCCTGTGGCCGGATATATGATAGCGAAGCGTGGGGTCAAACTGGATGCCGTGTATTTTCACGCGCCGCCGTATACCAGTGAGAGGGCGAAACAGAAGGTGGTGGACCTGGCAAAGGCCGTGTCGCGTTACACGGGTCCGGTATGGCTTCATATCATTCATTTTACGGATATTCAGCTGTATATTCATGAAAAATGTCCCCATGAGGAACTGACTATCATCATGAGGCGTTATATGATGCGGATTGCGGAACAGATTGCAAAAGAGACGGGCTGCCTGGGACTGATCACCGGCGAGAGCATCGGCCAGGTGGCATCCCAGACCATGCAGTCCCTGATTGCCACCAATGAGGTATGCGAACTGCCGGTATACCGGCCTCTGATCGGTTTTGACAAAAAGGACATTGTGGAGATTGCGGAGCAGATCGGTACTTTTGAGACTTCCATTCTGCCTTTTGAAGACTGCTGCACTATTTTTGTGGCAAAACATCCGGTGACAAAACCCAATGTGAAGATTATACGACGCCATGAGCACAATCTGGATGAGAAGATAGAAGAATTGGTAAAAACAGCATTGGACACAAAAGAAGTGGTGGTCTGCACATAAAACCCCCATGCTTTTCCGCAGTATGTGAAAATTTATTTTTCACATGAACCTCCGGGGAAAGAATTCTCCGGAGGAAGTATGTGCTTATCTGTAAGAACTGGGGGACGGGGTGATTACTGCACTACGATATAGGGCTTTAATAACTCCAGAACTTCGTCGGCGCCCTCTTCAGAATGGATGTTCAGATCGATGGGTTTGGACAAGTCCAGACTGAAAATACCCATAATGGACTTGGCGTCCACCACATATCTGCCGGAAACCAGATCAAAGTCATAGTCAAATTTGGATATGTCGTTTACAAAGGACTTTACTTTGTCAATGGAATTTAAAAAAATCTGTACTGTTTTCATTTTGTTGCCTCCTTCATATATCAGCCTATAGTCAACATATTAATGGGTGCAGGGATAAAAGTCAAGGCGAAAACAGTACAAAAAATGTGAGGGATAAGCGTGAAAAATGTTGCATTGTATAACCTGGGCTGCAAAGTGAATTCCTATGAAATGGAAGTGATGAGGCAGAGTCTTCAGGAGAGAGGTTATCAGATTGTTCCTTTTGACGGGACTGCCGACATATATATTGTAAATACATGTACCGTCACCAATATTGCGGACAGGAAAAGCAGACAGATACTTCACCGGGCAAAACAGCTCAATCCCCGCGGGGTGGTGGTGGCGGTGGGATGCTATGTGCAGGCGGGAGACCGGACTGCGCGCAGGGATGAATGCATTGACCTGGCCATTGGAAACAACCGGAAAAAAGATATTGCGGATCTTCTGGAAGCTTTTCTGGAGGATAGAAACAGGAACAGTGCGGTCATTGATATTAACGGCTCCTGCGGGTATGAAGAGACGCAGCTGAAATCATCCATGGAACACACCAGGGCATATATCAAGATTCAGGACGGCTGTAATCAGTTTTGTTCCTACTGCGCGATTCCATATGTCAGGGGGAGGGTCCGCAGCCGCAGGCCGGAGGATATTCTCCGGGAAATCCGGGGGCTGGCAGCTGCGGGATACAGGGAAGTGGTTCTCACGGGCATTCACATCAGCTCTTACGGAATTGACTTTGCCGGGGGTAGGGATGCCGGATGCAGTGAAAACGAAAGTTATTCCGGGTATGAGGGCAGCAGCGGGCTGGTGCGTCTGGCAGAACAGATTCAGGAGATCCCGGGCCTGGAGAGGATACGGCTGGGTTCCCTGGAGCCCCGGATTATGACGCCGGAAAATGTGCGGCGTCTGGCAGAAATCCCCAGACTGTGTCCCCATTTTCATCTTTCCCTCCAGAGTGGCTGTGATACTGTGTTAAAAAGAATGAATAGACATTACACTGCCGGGGAATACTATTCCTGTGTAGAAAGGCTGAGGCAGTTTTTCCGGGAACCGGCCATAACCACGGATGTGATTGTGGGGTTTCCCGGGGAAACGGAAGAGGAGTTTCTCCGGACAAAGGCGTTTTTGGAAAAGGTATGTTTTTATGAAATGCATGTGTTCAAATATTCCAGACGGGCAGGGACAGCGGCGGACAAAATGCCCGGTCAGGTGCCGGAACAGACAAAAATACACCGCAGCGCCGAACTGCTGGAACTGACCGCACGGCAGGCGAAATTGTTCCGCGGACGTTACATAGGACAGGAGGCAGAAGTGCTTTTGGAGGAAACCCGGGAGATGGGGAACCGCATATTGCGGGTGGGACATACGGGAGACTATGTAAAAATTGCCGTGGATGTGACAAATGAAGCGGAGGGGGAAAGGACAATGCCGGTAAACAGTTTAGTGAAGGTGCCGGTAAAGGAATTTCTCACAGACGAAATCCTGATATAAGGCCGGAACACTTGAATTTTCCGGGCAAATGAGTTATATTAATAAAAGCAATGTTGGTATCGTGAGGGTAGAAGCAATCGGGGCCATAAGTGTCTCCCCTGCAGTATGGAGGTTAAGGTATGCAGAATTTGGAAAATACACAATACTTCAAGGTAGACTCAGAGCCGGAAAGAGGGGCGAAGGCTGTACTGTCTGCCGTATATGAAGCACTGACGGAAAAGGGTTACAATCCGGTAAACCAGATCGTGGGATACATTATGAGCGGGGATCCGACCTATATTACCTGCCATAAAAATGCCCGCAGCATGATTATGAAAGTGGAACGGGACGAGCTGGTGGAGGAATTGCTGACGGAGTACATTCACACAAAAGAGTGGGAGTAATATGATGCGTATTATGGGGCTTGATTTTGGTTCCAAAACAGTGGGGGTGGCTGTCAGCGACAGCCTGCTTCTGACGGCCCAGGCACTGGAGATTATCCGCCGTAAGGAGGAAAATAAACTGCGCCGGACGCTGGCGAGAATCGAAGAACTGATATTGGAGTACGATGTAGAGGAAATTGTGCTGGGGGCGCCAAAGAATATGAACGCCACGGAAGGGGAACGTGTGGCGCTGACACAGGAATTTCGTGAAAAACTGGAACGCAGGACCGGTCTGCCGGTCATCATGTGGGACGAGCGTCTCACGACCGTGGCGGCAAACAAGACTATGATGGAAGCCGGAATCCGGCGGGAAAACAGAAAAGAATATGTGGACAAGATCGCGGCATCCCTGATTCTGCAGGGATATCTGGACTGCCGCAGTCTGCGCGAAGCACAGAACGGAAAAAGTGAAGCGGCAGACCAGAGGGTGTATGCATGGAAAAATTAGAGAAGATTGTTTTTAACCCTGATCAGGAAAATCCGGAGGGTTTTTATGTGCTGGAACAGACCAGAATCGGCGGAAATAATTATATTCTGGTGACTGACTGTGAGGAAGGCGACGGGGAAGCCCTGATATTAAAGGATATTTCCGAGGACGGGGAAGAGGAAGGCGTGTATGTTCCCGTAACGGAAGAGGAGGAACTTGCCGCGGTGGCGGATGTGTTTGAGAACATGCTGGATGATGTGGAGCTGGTAGACTAAAGAGTAGCCGGGCCGGCACAGGGACATGGCAGCGCACATGAATGAATTCAGGGAGCTATTAAGGGACAAGGGACTGAAAGTTACCCGTCAGAGACTGAAAGTGCTTGCGGCAATCGCGTCAAAGCCGAAAGAGCATCTGACGGCAGAAGAAATATTTGAGCTTGTAAAAGTGGACTGTCCGGATATCGGGCTGGCCACTGTTTATAGAACCATACAATTGCTGAATGAGCTGCGTCTGATTGACCGGGTTAATTTTGATGACGGATATGTGCGCTATGAGATGGGGAACGCCATGGACAGCGGACAGAGACACCGGCATCATCATTTAATCTGTATCAAATGCGGTAGGGTGATTTCCTTCCGGGAAGATCTGCTGGAGGGGCTGGAGGGAAAAATCGCCGCGACCACCGGATTTCGTGTTGTGAATCACGAGGTTAAGCTCTATGGGATTTGTGTAGAATGTGGAGGTAATTTGATTGAAGAAAAAAGAGAATAAGAGCAGTTCCGGGCTGAAAGTGATCCCGCTGGGGGGCCTGGAACAGATTGGCATGAACATTACTGCTTTCGAGTACGGAGACAGTATTGTTGTGGTAGACTGCGGTCTGTCATTTCCGGCTGACGATATGCTGGGAATCGATCTTGTCATTCCTGATGTGACATATCTGAAGGATAATATTGACAAGGTGAAAGGCTTTGTGATCACCCACGGCCATGAGGACCACATCGGGGCGCTTCCCTATGTGCTCCGGGAGATTAACGCACCCCTTTATGCCACGAGGCTGACCATGGGGATCATTGAAAACAAACTGAAGGAACATGAACTGACCAAATCCGTCAAACGGAAAGTGGTGAAGTTCGGTCAGTCCATCAATATGGGCCAGCTCAGGGTAGAGTTTATCAAGACAAACCACAGTATTGTGGACGCGGCGGCCCTGGCCATTTATTCCCCTGCCGGCGTGGTGGTGCATACAGGGGATTTCAAAGTGGACTACACCCCTGTATTCGGGGATGCCATAGATCTGCAGCGTTTTGCGGAGCTTGGAAAAAAGGGCGTGCTTGCGCTGATGTGTGATTCCACCAATGCGGAGCGGCCCGGATTTACTCCCTCCGAAAGAACCGTGGGAACTACTTTTGACACTTTATTTGAAGAACATAAGAATACGAGGATTTTTGTGGCTACATTTGCTTCCAATGTTGACCGTGTCCAGCAGATTATCAATTCCGCGTATAAGTTCGGACGCAAGGTATGTGTGGAAGGGCGCAGCATGGTCAGCATTATAGAGACTGCCAGGAATCTGGGCTGCATCAGCATTCCGGACAATACCCTCATTGAGATAGAGCAGATGAAGGACTATCCCAGTGAAAAGCAGGTGATTATCACCACGGGCAGCCAGGGGGAGAGCATGGCAGCCTTAAGCCGCATGGCGGGAGGCATGCACCGGAAGATCACCATCGGGGCGGGAGATACGGTTATTTTTTCTTCCAATCCCATTCCGGGCAATGAGAAGTCAGTGACCAAGGTGATCAATGAACTGATCCGCAAAGGGGCGGATGTGATTTTCCAGGATGCCCATGTGTCGGGACATGCCTGCCAGGAAGAGATAAAGCTGATTTATTCCCTGATCCGGCCCAAATACGCCGTGCCAGTGCATGGGGAGATCAAACATCTGAAGGCGCAGGCAAAGATTGCACAGAGTCTGGGAATTGAGAAAGAAAATATTTTTGTACTTTCTTCCGGGGATGTGCTGGAAATGAGCGAGGAGAAGGCGCAGGTTACCGGAAGGGTTCCGGTAGGCGCGATTCTCGTGGATGGCCTGGGGGTGGGAGACGTTGGGAACGTGGTGCTCCGTGACCGCCAGCATCTGGCAGAGGACGGCATTATGGTGGTGGTTATGAGCCTGGACCGGGCAGAAGGGCAGCTGGTAGCAGGGCCTGACATTGTGTCCAGGGGATTTGTATATGTGAAGGAGTCGGATGAACTGATTGAGGAAGCGCGCCAGACCGTGGATGATGCCCTTCAGAGATGCCTGGACAGAGGCATCACGGACTGGGGAAAATTAAAGAATACCACCAAGGACACCCTGGGGGACTATGTATGGAAGCGGACTAAGAGACGTCCCATGATCCTGCCGATTATTATGGAAGTATAAGCCGGACAAAGGCAGAAGCAGACATCTTTGAAAAACCATGGTTTGGAAAGAAAGTATGTACAAGCCGGTTTTGAGCCGCAAGAGGCGGTATGGGAGATTAAATATGAAAGTAATGAGCATAATAGGCGCCGTTGCCGGTGCGATTTTCAGGGTTGTGGCGGCCATTGCGGCGGTATATCTGATTTATCAGGGATCCGGAATCTGCTATGACTATGGATACCGCATCTTTACGGAGCCTGCCGTTTCTCCCGGGCAGGGCAGGACTGTGACAGTATCCGTGACGGAGGAGATGTCTCCTTTCGATATCGGAGAGCTGTTTGAGAGCAGAGGCCTTGTGCGGGATGCGAAACTTTTTGTGCTGCAGTATTATCTTTCGGAGTATACAAAGGATGTAGGCCCCGGAACATTTGAACTGAGTACTGCCATGACGGCAGAAGAAATGATGGCGGCCATGGTGGTGGAAAAGGAAGATCCGGAGGAAGAGACGGAAGAGTGACAGGCCGGAGCGGGTGCGATATGATCATAGATGAAAGAATGACGGCCTATATTGACTCTCTGGACAGGGGAAATACGCCCTTTCTGAATGAAATTGAAAAATATGCCCTGGAAAACCAGATTCCGGTGGTGCGGAAATCCATGCAGAGTCTGTTGAAATTTCTTATGGCGTTTTTTAAGCCTGTGGCAGTTCTGGAAGTGGGAACTGCCATTGGCTTTTCGTCGTTACTGATGAGCGAGTACGGTCCGCCGGGCTGCCATGTGACGACCATAGAAAAGTATGAAAAAAGAATCCCGGCAGCAAGGGAAAATTTTCGCCGGGCGGGAAAAGAGGCGCAGATCACACTGCTGGAAGGGGATGCGGCAGAGATTCTGAAAACCCTGCCGGGGCCCTATGACATGATTTTCATGGATGCCGCCAAAGGCCAGTATATTCATTTTCTGCCGGAAGTGCTGAGGATTCTGCGGCCGGGAGGACTTCTGGTATCGGACAATGTACTCCAGGATGGGGATGTGGTTCAGTCGCGATTTGCGGTACAGAGACGAAACCGGACCATACATGCCAGAATGCGGGAGTATTTATACGAACTGAAGCATCATCCCCAACTGGAGACGGCGGTGCTGCCGGTGGGGGACGGGGTGACACTGAGTGTCAAAATCGAAAAGGCATAAAAGAGTTTCCGCAAAAGCGGGGGAGAGGGTGAACGGGATTGCGTGACAGAAGGAAGCCGGAGCTGCTGATTCCGGCAGGAAGTCTGGAAGTGTTGAAAACAGCGGTGTTTTTTGGTGCGGATGCGGTCTACATCGGAGGAGAAGCTTTCGGACTGCGGGCAAAGGCGAAAAATTTTTCCGGACAGGAGATGGCGGAAGGGATTGCTTTTGCCCATGCCCACGGCGTGAAGGTTTATGTCACGGCGAATATTCTTGCCCACAATGACGACCTTGAGGGGGCGGCGGAATATTTTGGGGAGCTGCGGGACATGAAGCCGGAGACCTGCGATGCCCTGATTATCTCGGATCCGGGAATGTTTGCCATAGCCAGGGAAGTGTGGCCCCGGGCAGAGATTCATATTTCCACCCAGGCCAACAATACCAATTACGGGACCTACCGGTTCTGGTGGGAGCAGGGGGCAAAGCGGGTGGTATCGGCCAGGGAACTGTCCCTGCAGGAGATCCGCACCATCCGCGAACATATTCCGGATGAGATGGAAATCGAAAGTTTTGTCCAGGGATCCATGTGTATTTCTTATTCCGGGCGCTGCCTGCTGAGCAATTATTTTACGGGAAGGGATGCCAACCAGGGAGCCTGCACACATCCCTGCCGCTGGAAATATGCGGTGGTGGAGGAGACAAGGCCGGGAGAGTATCTGCCGGTATATGAGAATGAACGCGGGACATATATTTTTAATTCCAAAGATTTGTGTATGATAGAACATATACCGGAGCTGGTGGAAGCCGGGATCGACAGTCTGAAAATCGAAGGACGCATGAAGACTGCCCTGTATGTGGCTACCATGGCCAGAACCTACCGCAGGGCCATAGACGATTTCTTTATCTCGGAAGAGAATTATTACGCCCATATGGACTGGTACAGATCCGAGATTTCAAAATGTACCTATCGTCAGTTTACCACGGGATTTTATTTTGGGAAACCTACGGAAGAAACACAGATTTATGATAACAGTACCTATGTCAGCGAGTACATTTACCTGGGAATGGTGGATGCGGTGACAGACGCACTGCCCTGGCAGAAAGAAGGGGAGGATATGGCATGCCCTGGGACAGACAACGCCTGTCTGGCACGTTTCGAGCAGAGGAATAAGTTTTCTGTGGGGGATACTATTGAGATCATGAAACCGGACGGGCAGAATGAGCCGGTGGTGGCAGAAGCCATGTATCATGAAGACGGGGAACCGGTGGAGAGCTGTCCCCATGCCAGGCAGGTTTTGTGGGTGAAACTGTCCGGAAGGGCAAAACCCGGCGATCTGCTGAGGCGGGAAGCCTGAAAGAACATTGTCCACTGGATTTATACAAAAAGAGAGGGAAAAGATGATGAGTGAAGGCCGGAATGTGGAAGAGATTTTTGGCAGCAGGGTATTTACTTTCGGGAAGATGAAAGAGAAGCTGCCCAGGAGTGTGTACAAGGAGGTCAGAAGGGTTATGGACCAGGGCGGGGAATTGTCCCTGGAGGTGGCAGACGTGGTTGCGAAGGTCATGAAGGACTGGGCCGTGGAAAACGGCGCCACTCATTATACCCACTGGTTCCAGCCGCTGACCGGCATCACTGCGGAAAAGCATGATGCCTTTGTGACACATCCCGATGAAGACGGCCGAATGATCATGGAATTTTCCGGCAGGGAACTGATCAAGGGTGAGCCGGATGCCTCTTCTTTTCCTTCGGGAGGACTGCGGGCCACATTTGAGGCCAGGGGTTACACGGCGTGGGATTTTACCTCTCCGGCATTTTTAAAGGAAGATGCCACGGGAGTCATTCTCTGTATTCCTACCGCATTCTGCTCTTATACCGGGGAGGCGCTGGACAAGAAAACGCCCCTGCTGCGTTCCATGGAGGCCATCAGCCAGCAGGCGCTGAGAATTGTGCGGCTTTTTGGCAATGACAGGGCAACCAGGGTGGTGCCCAGCGTGGGGCCGGAGCAGGAATATTTTCTGGTGGACAGAGAAAAATATCTGCAGAGGGAAGACCTGATTTTTGCAGGGCGGACCTTGTTCGGGGCACCGGCGCCCAAGGGACAGGAACTGGAGGATCATTATTTCGGTACCATTCGTGAGAGAATCGGCGCTTATATGAAGGATCTGAATGAGGAGCTGTGGAAGCTGGGGGTAACTGCCAGGACACAGCACAACGAGGTGGCCCCCGCCCAGCATGAACTGGCGCCGGTTTATGAGACTGCCAATATCGCGGTCGACCATAATCAGCTGGTCATGGAGACCATGAAGAAGGTGGCAGGGCGACACGGGCTGACTTGTCTGCTTCATGAGAAACCCTTTGCGGGAGTCAATGGCTCGGGCAAGCACAACAACTGGTCCCTGGGAACCGACGATGGTGTCAATCTGCTGGAACCCGGGGAAACGCCCAACGAAAACATTCAGTTTCTGCTGGTGCTGGCCTGCATCATAAAGGCAGTGGACACGCATGCGGATCTGCTCCGTCAGAGTGCCGCGGACGTGGGAAATGACCACAGACTGGGGGCAAACGAGGCGCCTCCCGCCATCATTTCCGTTTTTTTGGGTGAGCAGCTGGAGGATGTGGTAAAGCAGCTGGTTGAAACCGGGGAGGCTGCACATTGCCTGGAAGGAGGCAGGCTGGAGACCGGGGTTTCCACACTGCCGGATCTGGAGAAAGACGCCACGGACCGCAACAGGACTTCCCCTTTTGCTTTCACGGGCAACAAGTTTGAGTTCCGTATGGTGGGCAGTTCGGACTCTGTCGCAAGCCCCAATACCACGCTGAATGCCATTGTGGCGGAGGCGTTTTGTGAGGCTGCGGATATTCTGGAAAAGGCACAGAACCTGGAAATGGCCGTGCATGACCTGATCAAGGAGTATCTGGGAAAACATCAGAGAGTCATATTTAACGGGGACGGTTATTCGGAAGACTGGGTACGGGAGGCAGAGAGAAGGAACCTGCCCAATATCAAGTCCATGGTGGAGGCGGCCGGAGCCCTGACCACCGGGAAGGCCGTGAAGCTGTTTGAGAAGTTCGGGATCTTTACGAAGGTGGAACTGGAGTCCAGGGAAGAGATTATCTACGAAACATATGCCAAAACCATCAATATCGAAGCGCATACCATGATGGACATGGCGGGTAAGAAGTATATTCCGGCAGTTATGAAGTATACCAAATTTCTGGCGGATACTGTGATTGCCGTGAAGGAGGCAGGGGCGGACGCGGAGGTCCAGGCCGGGCTGCTGAATGAAGTGAGCGACAGACTGAAGGAGGCCAGGAGGGCGCTGGTGAGGCTGCACGAGGTGACGGCAGAAGCAGCCGCCATGGAAAATGCAAAGACGCAGGCATTTTTTTACAAGGATACAGTGATGAAGGTGATGGAGGAGCTGCGGACTCCCATTGATGAACTGGAGATGATGGTGGATAAGGATATGTGGCCGGTGCCTTCTTACGGCGAGCTGACTTTTGAGGTCTGACGTGCATATAGTCAGGCCGCTGCCGGAAGGAACTGGATGCGGAAGTGGATTTAAGGGATGAAGGGGATGCGGCAATATGAAAACCATGGACAAAAAATCCAAATGGATATTGTATATGTTGCTTGCAGGGGCGGTTCTGGTCTGTATTAAGCGTATTTTTACGGATTTTGACATTGACTGCGAGTATGCCATTGCCGTGTCTTATCGTCTGGTGAGGGGCGACAGAATGATATCACAGATGTGGGAGCCCCATCAGACTTCTGCGTTTCTGAATGCTTTTTTCATTGCAGGATACCGTTTCCTGACAGGAACGAATACCGGACTGGCATTATATCTGAATGTGGTGGGGACCCTGGTAAAGATGAGTGTGGCATGGCTGTTTTACCGCACATTCAGAAACTGTTTTGAGAAAATGGTTTTATGCCTGATGTGTATTTTCTTTTTGTTTGTCAGTGCGAAAAATTCTGTCATATTAGACTATTCCAACATGATGGTTTACTTTTCGGTTTTGTTGTTCTGCGCGCTGTTTACACATCTGCAGCGGCAGAAGGGAAATGGTTTTCTGGTATTGGCTGCCGTTTTTTTCTGCCTGGAGGTATTGTCTTATCCTTCCGTGATCCTGCTTTTCCCGCTTGTATTATGCTTCATATACCGCTATTCCCGGCAGAGGAAGCGGGACTTGCTGTTGTTCGCGGGGGTATGTTTTGCTGCGGGCGGTGCCTTCCTGGCGTTTTTGATCTGGCAGGCCGGACCGGGAAATTTCCGGGCCTGCATCACGCAGATTGTGGCAGGGGATGATTCCCATGGAGTGGGGGGCATTTCTGCAAAACTGGGTCTGCTGGCCCTGGATTTAAAAAATATGGCGCTTTTATTTGGTTCCTGCGCGGCGCTATCGTTTTTGGCAGGGAAGGTAAGGTTTTGGACAAAGGGAAAAGCGGAAAAGAACTGGAATGTGAAAGTCTTCTTTTTGCTGCTGTTTCTTCAGAATCTTGTGTTTGCGGTAATCTGCCCGGGAAATGAAAAACTGCAGGCGGAAGCCGGATCCTTGTATCTGGCGGCATACCTTCCTTTTCTGCTGCTGGCATTTCTGCTGCGAAAGTATTGTGACAAGGATGAGAGAATGGCATTTTATCTGGGGGCAGGAATCAGCATTGGCAGCTGCGGGGCAGTTCTGTTTCTGACAAATCTGTCATTTTTAACGGCGCTGGCTTATTTGATCCCGGGTATCATGGTATCCATGGTGCCGGTGGGAAAGTATCTGGAGGAGATTCTGTCGGGGGCACTGAGCTGGAAAAGATATGGGATGATATGCTTGTTTTTGGCAGTGATGCTGTTTCGCAATCTTTATCTGATCCGTCCTATGACCGGTACCCAGACAACCGTTTTTTCCATCGGAAATGTTGTGCGGGATGGCCCGATGCTGGGCATTTTTTCGGATTATATGGGTCCGCGTATCGCAAATTCAAATTGGGAAGATTGGAAGCAGTTTGTGAGAAAAGGGGATAAAATCCTGATTGTGGGATCTCCGATTGCCAGTACCATAGGATATCTCTACGAAGATACGGAGATCAGTGTGGATTCTACCATATGTACGCCTACTTACAGCAAAAAGCTGCTGCATTACTGGGAATTAAATCCCTGGAAAGAACCAAATGTAGTGATTCTGGACTGCTGGTTCGGGAAATCCAATGTCCCTGAGGATGAATGGATTATGAAATGGATAGAAGAGAATTTCACGTCTTACGTGGACGGTACCTACATCCGTGTATACAGACGGGAATGAACCGCAGGGCGGAAAGGGACTTGGGAGGATGGATGAGTCGGAGACTGGCAGACTACGGCTCTGATGTGAAACCGTGTGGCGGTTTTTCGGATACAGAGGGAATGAAATTGTATAAGATGCCAAAAAATAACGCATTCCCACACGGTAATTTGTGGAAAATTTTATGCATAAGGGTATTGCATTTTGAGAATACTTCATGTATAATACTTCAAGTGATACGAAATAGGGCTATCGCCAAACGGTAAGGCAACGGACTCTGACTCCGTCATTTCAAGGTTCGAATCCTTGTAGCCCTGCGCAGCAGTTGTTCTGCTTCAGAACCCCGGTGGAGAGATTCACCGGGGTTGTTTTTTACCGTAAAATCAAGGGTTTACGGGTGTTGGAGTTGTAAATCATTCTATGAGCATGAAAAATGCCGTCAGTAATATTTTACTGGTTTCACGGTAAAAATCCCCCAGCGTTATGCTTGCGGATAACCTCAGATTGTATGTCTGCTGATAAAAGGGAGGTTCTCCCGGGCTTCTTCCGGTTGGTTCTCCGTTGATAATGTTTTCCGGCACTTGGATTCTTCTTTTCAAGGCAGCGCAAGATGGTTCAATGGAGGCTGCCTGCCGGGGAGGCGGAGATTGTGATTCTTGCGCAGAAGCGAAAGGCTGAGTTGCTCACTCTTGATGACAGTACAGCAAAAAACTTTGACATAATCTGACAAGAAATTGTCCGTAAACTGCAATTTTTATGAAAGTTTGGATAGACAGGTGGCAAAGGAGAATGAAAAATGATATACTGAAAAGTACAGAAGGGAGATTTTATGAAAGAAACTAAGATACAATGGCATTCGGCTTTTGTGTCTGCTATGGGACTGGATTTTGAGGAGAACAGGGCAGATTTAATATTTGAGAAAGAATACAATCTGAACACGAAACCTTTGGAGATTGACTTGTTGGTTATTAAGAAGGAAACTTCTGTTCAAATTGCCAACGAAATAGGAAAACTTTTTAAAGGGTATAATAGAATTTGGATTACAGGGTTCGCGAAGCGGTTCCTATAGTATCATGGAGTATAAATCTCCGGAAGATCTTTGGATATAGATACCTTTTATAAAACGCTGGCATATGCCTGCCTCTATAAGTCTTATGGAAAGACGGTAGATACTATAAAGGCAGAGGATGTTACAATATCCATTCTCCAGGAGGCAAAGCCGATAGAGCTTTTCCGCAAGGAGCGATGATAAGGAAGAGTTTCTGGAGGAGCTGAGGAAGGTTCATGGATAGGATTACCGAGGAAAGCAAACAGTATAGGATAGGTTTTGGGGCGGATTAGGGGAAAGGAAGGGGAATCCGTATGATTCTGACAAAACAGAAGTACACAATAAATGATTTGCACAAGGATATGCGGGTCCGGGTTTCACAACTAAGTGGTATTCTGGATACTTGTATGATTTTGTTGGATACAGAATTATTGGCTGATAATGATGTAGAGGGGACATTGGTATACTTTGGCAGCGGAAATACGGAAGAATATACAAAATGGTTCCAACAGGAAAAAGCGATTACCCCGGTTTTCTTTGACAGCGCAGAATTGGAAGACGGGGTAGTATATGATGAATAAATATATTGCGATAGAAATGAGCCCGACACAAGTAGGAATCGGCGGTTCTTTTATGACGACAGCTTCCTTTAAATTGGATAATATTCGGGCGCCATTCAGTAATGTGCTTGTAAAAATCGACACCGGATGTTCCATTAGTACTATATGATGGAGAAAAATGGATTGTTTGCGAGTATGTATACCCTGCAAAAGCAGGGGCTGCAGTGAGCAGCCTGCATCCCCTTCAGGCGGCCGGGGAACAGCGCATGGGGAGATTCTGCTATCACCTTGTCCGCTGAGGGGATTAGGATGCGACAAAATTTTCAGGCGCTACCTGATAATGGCAAAAAGCACGTCTGCAATGTACAGCATGAGCAGAAGCATACCTTCGGTACGTTTCAGGGTCCTGGCGCTAAGCAAAAACACATAGGTCAGCAGGCTGACAAAAATAAGGATTCCGATATCGTAAACGGATGCGGCATTCACTGCCACGGGATGAATGATGGCAGAAATCCCCAGGATAAACAGCAGATTAAAGATATTGGAGCCGATCACATTTCCTACGGCAAGTCCGGTTTCTCCTTTCCGGGCGGCGATGACGGAGGTTACCAGTTCCGGGAGGGATGTGCCGACTGCAACAATTGTGAGTCCGATCAGGGTCTCGGTCATGCCGAGGAATCTTGCAATTTCTTTGGCGCTGTATACAACAATCTGCCCGCCTGCGATAATCAGTATCAGGCCTGATGCCATCAGAAGCATGCATTTCCAGAGGGGCTGTTTCCCGGAGGGGCTTTCTGCTTCCGGATGTTTTTTGGCATCCATGACAAGATAAACAATGTAGCCCAGAAGCAGAACGACCAAAAGTATGCCGGTGATTTGGCCCACGCTTCCGGCATTGGCATCCATTCCGGTCTTCCAGAGCCGTCCCGAGAAGACAGAACCTGCTCCGGCGGCCGCAAACACAAGAATCGTGGACAGAATGGAAATGGGAAAGTCTCTTTTTAACACTTTTGTTTCTGCGGATACCGGATGAATGACGGCACAGAGTCCCAGCACGCATAAAAGATTGAAAATATTGGAGCCCACCACATTGCTCAGGGCTATTTCGTTAGCACCCTGGACTGCCGCGGTTATACTGACTGCAAGTTCCGGGGCGCTTGTTCCCACGGCGACGATTGTGAGTCCGATTATTAATCCCGGCACCCTGAAGTTTTTGGCCAGGGCGGCGCTTCCATCCACGAAGAGACCGGCGCCCTTGATCAGGGCGGTAAAGCCGGCGGTGAGCAACAGCACATAAAGAAAAAGCATGATATTTTCCTCCTTTTGATATATGCAGAAAAAGCGAAACTTCTACTGCATAGAATATGACAGTAAAAGTCTCGCTTCTGTATCAACATACTCCGGGGAACCTTGTTCCCGTACTGACGAAAATATGTTACATGCTGCCGCATGCAAGCTACTCCCTATTACATGCCTTTCATCTTACCAGACGGTGTGCTGTAAGTCAACTGATTTTTGGATATTTGCTATACAAATCTTTTTATTTATGGTAAACTGGTTAAGATATAAAAAGGAATGGGGGTCAGGTAATAATGGAAGAAACATATGAAGCCATGGACAAAGGAAGGCTGCCCGGGCGGGAAGAGGAAGTAAAGGCGGCGAGGAAGACGTTTTCCAGGCTGGGAGGAGTATATGTTATCGGGACGATAGTGATCTATGCGGCACAGCTGGTCCCCACGCTTCTTGTTCGTTTTTTGAAACCGGAGTGGCTGACAGACGCCAATATTGTCCTCACCTTGTCCATGCTGCCCATGTATCTGATCGGAATGCCGGTGCTGATCATGCTGGTAAAAAGAATTCCGGGCCAGGTGCCGGAGCGGCATGGGATGAAGGCAGGACATTTTATTGTGGCAGCCATTATGTGTTATGCGATTGTATATATCACGAATATACTGGGTAATATTATTACGGCGGTCATCGGCATGTTAAAGGGAAGCGCCGTTCCGAATGTGCTGCTGGATGCGACATCGTCAGTCAATATGTGGCTGATGGCTGTTTATATGGTAATCTGTGCTCCCATTATGGAGGAATATGTTTTCCGCAAACTGATTGTGGATAAAACCGTCCGCTACGGCCAGGGAGTGGCGGTCATGGTATCGGGACTGATGTTCGGACTGTTTCATGGGAACCTGAACCAGTTTGTGTATGCGTTTGTGCTCGGTTTGTTTCTTGCCTTTTTATATGTGAAAACCGGTAATTTAAAGATTACCATTGCGCTTCATATGATGATTAACTTTGTGGGAGGCATCGTCAGTTCCTGGCTGATGAGGATGATTGACCTGACCGAGTATGAAGAGCTTATGCAGAAAATGGACTGGAAGGGCATGACGGTCTATGTACAGCATAACCTGACGGGAATCCTGGCCTATGCGGCATTTAGTCTGTTTGTGTTCGGCATGATGATAGCGGGAGGCATCCTGCTCATTGTATGTCTGGCAAAGAAGAAATTTGTCTGTGATAAGGAAAAGGCAGTGATCCCCAGGGGACAGAAGTTCCGCACAGTCATTCTGAACGTGGGAATGCTGATTTACGTTCTGTTCTGGACGGTGATGATTATCGCGCAGCTGTTTATGTAAAACGAAACCGGCACGGAACCGGAAGGCAGAGAGACATGTCTGCGGACCCGGATATTTCCATTATGGAGACCATCCCTTGTGACCTGGCAGGAATGCCGGGACGCGGTTTTGTGCCGGATGAGATGTACGGAGGCGGAAAGGTTTTTGTATGTATACTTTTGAAAGCAGAATCAGATACAGCGAGACGGACAGCGAGGGGAAGCTTACCATGGCTTCCCTTATCAACTATTTTCAAGATTGCTCCAATTTTCATTCGGAGGATCTGGGACTGGGGCTGGAGTATCTGCGGGAAAGGCATCTGGCATGGGTGCTGTCCGCGTGGCAGATTGTGGTGGAACGCTATCCCGGCTTATGTGAAAAGGTGACGGTGGGAACACAGCCATACGATATGAAAGGTTTTCTGGGATACCGGAATTTTGCCATGTGGGACGAAAAGGGAGAATTTGTGGCCAGGGCGAATTCCCTCTGGAGCCTTTTGGATATCCATACAGGCCGTCCGGAGATGATCACGGAAGATATGCTGAAGGGATACCGGCTGGGAGAAAAGCTGGAGATGGATTATGGGCCGCGGAAGATTGCCGTACCGCCGGGAGGGGAGGAAAAAGAACCGGTGACGGTGAAAATACACCATCTGGACACCAATCATCATGTAAACAACCAGCAGTTTATCAACATAGCCATGGATTATCTGCCGGAAGATTTTGTGACCGGCCAGATCCGGGCGGAATATAAAAGGCAGGCATTTCTGGATGACGTTCTGGTTCCTTCCGTGACGGCCGGGGAGGGAATGGTGATTGTGGTGCTGGGGGATGGCGGAAACAGGCCTTATGCCACGGTGGAGTTTACGCGTAAATAACCGGCCAGGGCCGGCGGTAAAATATAGAAATAAGACATTGGTCGGAAATGGAGATTTGGTATGATTCGTTTGGGCGAAAAACAGGATTTGGTCATTGTGAAACAGGTGGAATTTGGTGTATATCTGGCGGTTTCCCAGGAAGAGGGGGAGGAGAAGGTACTCCTGCCGAAAAAGCAGGTGCCGGACCAGAGCCAGATGGGAGACACGCTGAATGTGTTTATCTACCGCGATTCCAGGGACAGACTGATTGCAACCACCAGACAGCCGCTTCTTGTGATGGGAGAGATTGCGGAGCTGACAGTGGCGCAGGTGGGGAAATTCGGAGCGTTTCTGGACTGGGGACTGGAGAAAGACCTGCTGCTTCCCTTTAAACAGCAGCGCGGGAAAGTGGAGCAGGGAGAGAAAGTACTGGTGTCCCTTTACATAGATAAAAGTGACCGGCTCTGCGCCACCATGAATGTGTATGACAATCTGCGCACGGACAGCCCTTATGGCAAAGACGACAAGGTTACGGGCCGTGTGTATGAGATGAGCGATAATTTCGGCGCGTTTGTGGCGGTGGATAACCAGTATTCGGCCCTGATTTCCAAAAAAGAGCTATATGGAAATGTGGAACTGGGAAAAGATGTGTCTGCAAGGGTGGTTCAGGTGCGGGAAGACGGCAAACTGAACCTGAGTATCAGGGATAAGGCTTATCTGCAGATGGACAAGGACGGGGAAGCGCTTCTTGCGCTTATGGACAGTTACGGCGGAAGCCTGCCTTTCAGTGAAAAGGCATCGCCGGAACGGATCAGGCAGGAGACTGGGATGAGCAAAAACGAGTTCAAACGTGCGATAGGAGGATTGCTGAAAGCAGGGAAGATCGAAATCGGGGCAGAACAAATCCGCAGAACAGGCCATTAGGAAATGAAATACAAATTATTAAGAAAATGGAAAATTGCCGGAAAGTCTGGTAAAGTGTATTCCGATATGTTAAAATATCCTGAGGAATCCCGCTGGGAGAAGGGGCGGTGGTAAAGGACGGCGGTACGGAGCAGTTTGAGAGTTACCTTCTGGTGAGTCCTGCCCGGAGGCTGTCCTTGGCTGTTGCGGCTACCAGTGACGGAGATGTCTGGTTGCTTGAGGTGCTGGAAGATATCGGAAGGGAAGCCCTGAGGATCATGGAAGAGGAGCGGAAGGGAGAAGCTGAACACGGAGACAAAGCCGGGGCTGACCGGAAACCACAGGAGTCCGGAGGAGGTGCGGAAATTGAAGAATCTGTAGAGGCAGGCAGCGCCGAAAGTGGGGAATCTGTGGAACCGGCACAATCCTCTGCTGCCGGGGAGCCGGGTATGGAAGAGAATGTGCCTCCGGATATTTCCCGCAAATACAGCGGACTGGCATACGGCAGCTGCAGGGCCTATCGTTTTTCCGTTTGCAAAAATACGTTGAATACGGAAATTCTGGAAGCGGGCGGAACCTGGATAAAGGAAGAAGAATTAAGCGATTTTCAGTGGGATGGGAAATGCTTTGCAAAAGGGGAGTATGACAAAATTCTGGCGGAGGAATATAACGGGAACATCTACTACATCAGGTGGGGCGAGGCTTTCTGTCAGAAAAACAGCGGATATCCCTCCCCGGGAACTCTTTGGCCCCGCCTGGTGGGAACTTGTTTTACGGCAGAAGGAGAGGATGCTATTTTCAACAGGATATGCCTGGAAGCCGTCAATGAGGAAAACGTACTGTTATTTACCACAGACCATGAGGAATACCCCGTTGTGCCCCTTGTATGTGATCCGCGAAAGGAAAATGAAACCTGCCTGATTTCGGAGACGGACAGGGACGGGATTGTTTTCCGCCTGGAACAAGAGGGGGAGCAGCTCTGGCTGTGGGCAGGAACGGACAAGTATAGGGCCGACAGGACAGTAGGGAGCTAGCAGTGCGCCAAACCGCATGCTCTTGCGGTTTGTGTGCATCATCAAAACCTCCGGGCTTTTATGGATGCTGGTGCGGCTGGCCGCATGGGGGTTTAGAAACGGAGCAGTTTAGGGGATTTAGAGTTTCCGGGGTTGCCCGGAATGGGAATGGAGGTATAGTATGGATATAGCAGGTGTATCGACAGCACTGATGAATGTTTCCGCGATGCCGCAGATCGGCACGGCCGTGCTGGGCAAGGCGCTGGATACAAATGAGCAGCTGGCGGCCGGAATGGTGCAGATGATAGATGCAGCCATGGAGTTGAGCGTTAATCCAAATGTGGGGGCAAATATTGACATACGCATCTGAATACGGCGGTTTGCGTTGTATGAATTGTCTGGAAGACTGCCTGAGGGAATACTTCAGGTAGTCTTTTTGTGAAAAATCATAAAATCCTATTGCTTTTTTTCCTTATTTTTTGTACATTTGTAAGTATAGGAGCAGAAAATAGCAGCAGGGTTGGCCATAATGTCAGAAGGAGTGGGGTTTTATGATATCAAATCAAATTTTACAGAATACAATTGATGGACTGAAAAACATTGCCCGGGTCGAGTTTTGTGTTATGGACGTGGATGGGAAAGAGGTGGCGTCCACCACTGACATGAGCAGCAACGGGAAAGCGGCGGCTGAATTTGCAACATCTCCTGCGGACTCCCAGGAAATACATGGATACCAGTTTTTTAAGATATTCGACGACCAGCAGCTGGAATATGTGCTGGTGGCGGGGGGCGCCGACGAAGATGCGTACATGGTCGGCAAAATGGCGGCATTTCAGATTCAGAATCTTCTGGTGGCTTACCGGGAGCGTCTTGATAAGGATAATTTTGTCAAGAATCTTCTTCTGGATAATCTGCTGCTGGTGGATATTTACAGTCGTTCCAAGAGACTGCATATCCAGACCGATATGCCAAGGGTGGTACTGATTGTGGAATCGGTGACCGGGCGGGATAATAATGTGCTGGAGCTTGCCAGAACGTATTTTAACGGCAGCAGCAAGGATTTTGTCACCGAAGTAGATGAAAATAATGTAATTATAGTGAAGGAACTGGCAGATGGGGATGCCATGAAGGAGATGGAAAAATCATCCCGGCAGCTTTGGGCATTTTTGAAAAAAGAAGGTGTGAAAGAGAGCCGCATCGCGTATGGAACGGTGGTTCAGGAGATCAAGGAGGTAAGCCGTTCTTATAAAGAGGCGAAAATGGCCCTGGATGTGGGTAAAATCTTTTTTCAGGACAGGGAGATTATCGCCTACAGTGAGCTGGGAATCGGAAGGCTGATTTACCAGCTGCCCATACCATTGTGCAAAATGTTTATCCGTGAGATTTTCGGGGGAAAAAGCCCCGATGAATTTGACGAGGAAACCCTGGGAACAGTGCATAAGTTTTTTGAGAACAGCCTGAATGTGTCGGAGACTTCCCGGCAGCTTTTCATTCATAGAAATACCCTTGTATACCGTCTGGACAAACTGCAGAAAAGTACGGGACTGGATTTGCGGGTTTTTGAGGATGCCATTACGTTCAGGATAGCGCTTATGGTGGTGAAATATATGAAATATATGGAAAATGTGGATTATTAGGAATGACTGCAGTGCGGATGGAGGAAGACGATGAGCAAAAAGGAGCTGTCGTGGAGAAAACGGGAGCAATTTATTGAAGATAACGGCATTATTTTTCTGGATAATGTGACCAAGGTTTATTCCAAGGGCAATCCTGCCCTCAACGGAATCACCCTTGGGATCGGCAAGGGAGAATTTGTATTTATTGTGGGAGACAGCGGGTCCGGGAAATCCACACTGATCAGACTGCTTCTGCGGGAGCTGACAGCTTCCAGCGGCAATGTCTATGTCATGGGAAGTGACCTGGCAAAGCTGAAGCACAGGCAGATTCCGAAATTCCGCCGTAATCTTGGAGTCGTATTCCAGGACTTCCGTCTGCTGAATGACAGAAATGTATATGAAAATGTGGCCTTTGCCCAGCGCATTATTGAGACTCCCGTCAAGGAAATCAGGAGAAATGTGCCTACGGTCCTGGCGACTGTAGGACTTGCCGGCAAATACAAGGCAAAGACGAACCAGCTGTCGGGCGGGGAACAGCAGCGGGTGGCGCTGGCCAGGGCGCTGGTAAATAAACCCTCCATTTTGCTGGCAGATGAGCCTACCGGTAATCTGGATCCCAAAAATTCATGGGAAATCATGACTCTGCTGGAAGAGATCAACCAGAAGGGGACTACGGTTCTGGTAGTGACGCACAACAGGGAAATTGTGAATGCCATGCATAAGCGGGTGGTGACCATGAAACGGGGCGTTATCATCAGTGACGAGGAGGGAGGCGAGTACATCGATGAAGATTAGCACATTGTTTTACACCATAAGGCAGGGATTTGTCAATATCTTCCGCAACAAATGGTATTCCCTGGCCTCTGTGGCTACCATCGCCGCCTGCTTGTTTCTGTTTGGCCTATTCTACGCGGTTGTGAGGAATTTTCAGAGTATTGTGATGAAAGCGGAGGAAGGCGTTTCCGTAACCGTGTTTTTCCACAGCGAGAATGATATTTTCTGCGGAAGCCATGAGGAAGGGCAGATTCCGACGGATGAACGGATAGAAGAGATCGGCCAGATGATAGCCAACCGCACGGAGGTGCTGGCGGTTAAGTTTATTTCGGATGAAGAAGCCTGGGATTCGTTTACCAAAGAAGAATTCGGGGAGGATTTTAATGCCTATGCCATCGGATTTCTGGAAAATCCGCTGGAAGGTGACGACAGCTATGAAGTTTTTCTGAATGATGTTTCCATGCAGAACGCGCTGGTCACATGGCTGGAGTCCATTCCGGAGGTACGTAAGGTCAACCACTCGGCGCTGACGGCTGATACGCTGAGCGGCGTCAACCTTCTGATCGCATATGTATCCGTGGGTATTATCGTCATATTGCTGGCGGTAAGTATTTTCCTGATCAGCAATACTGTGGCGGTGGGAATTTCCGTCCGTTCCGAAGAGATCAACATCATGAAATATATCGGTGCAACGGACTTTTTTGTCAGGTCCCCTTTTGTGCTGGAGGGTATGCTGATCGGGCTTCTGGGGGCGATGCTGCCGCTGTGGCTGATTTATGCGATCTATAATTATGCCCTGACATATATTATGGAAAGATTTTCCATTTTGAGCAGTTTTTTTGCATTCCTGCCGGTGGAGGAGGTATTTGGTGTACTGATGCCGGTGTCAGTGGCTGTAGGCGTGGGAATCGGATTTCTGGGAAGTATTACCACGGTCAGGAAACATTTGCATGTGTAAGAGCGAGAGTCGTATGGGGAAAAAATCAATTTACTGCAGCCGGGGAGGCAGATTCGTATCCCGGGCTGCGGGTTGCCTGATATTGTGTATTGTTCTGGGACTGGTGGCAGCGCCGGTGGAGGTGTATGCATCCCGGTCAGGATCCGTGACATCGGAAAGCATCAAAGAAAAAGAGCAGCAGCTTTCTCAGAAAAAGGATGAGAAAGAGGCTTTAAAAGACGGACTGAGCAATTTAAAAGAAATCAAGAAAAATCTGGAGAGCCAGAAAGAAGATTTGAAGAAATATGTGCAGGCCCTTGACGAAAGCCTGAAAGTGATTGAGGAGAAGATTGCCGAACTGAAAGAGCAGATCGGTGTGAAAGAAGAGGAGATCCTGCAGGCACAGGCAGAGCTGGAGCAGGCGCAGGAAAGAGAAACCTCACAGAAAGAGGCCATGGCGGTCCGCGTCAGGGTAGTATACGAAAACGGAACGCCCAGTGTTCTGGACTTACTGCTGGGGGCAAGAAGCATCGGGGACTTTCTGAACAAAATGGATTTTGTGGAAAAGATGGTTGCGTCCGACCATAAAATGTGGCAGGACTACAAGGCTGCGAGAGAGTATGTGCAGCTGTGCAAAGATGAACTGGAACTGGAAAAGGAAATACTGGATGAAACCAGGGAAAATGTGGAAATAGAACAAAAGAACCTGGAAGAGTTGATTGAACAGAAAAACAGTGATATTATAAGATACGAGACAGACATCAGCAATAAAGAGAAAGCAATTCGGGAATACGAAGAGGAGCTGAAGGCCCAGGAACAGGAAATAAAACAGCTGGAAGCTGCCGTGGCAGAGGAAAAAAAGCGTCTGCTGGCAGAGAATAGTAATCCGAGGACATACGACGGCGGAGTGTTCCAGTTTCCGCTGGCGACATACACCAGGGTATCGGACGATTACGGAATGCGTATTCATCCGACCCTGGGGGTAGAGCAGTTTCACAATGGGATCGATTTTGCCGCTCCCGGGGGAACTGCCATTTATGCGGCTTATGAAGGGGAAGTGGTATCGGCTGCGTACAGCCCTACCATGGGAAATTATATTTTTATAGATCACGGGGATGGACTGTATACTATTTACATGCATGCCTCTGCGCTGTATGTAAAGAAGGGCGATGTGGTTGCAAAGGGTGCAACCATTGCTGCGGTGGGAAGTACCGGGCGCTCCACAGGAAATCATCTCCATTTCAGCGTCAGGCTGAACGGCTCTTATGTATCCCCCTGGGGATATCTGGGGCAGTAATGGGGGAAGGATATATCACTCCCTGAGAACTGTTATTGTAAAAAGCAGTATCTGTCCACATGCGCCGGAGTGTTTCCGGACACGGCAGGAAATGGGAATTGACCGGCCGAAAACGCTGTGGATGGATGCGTATTGGAACAGGAGGAATCTATGGACGAAAATAACGGGTATTTTGACCGCATTACCCCTTCCGGCGGGGGAAATTCCCAGGAACAGGGGAGCCAGGATGAATATGGCGGAACATACCAGACCGCCTGGCCTAACGGGCAGCAGCCCATGTCCCGGAAGCCGGAGCGGGGCAGTGGAAAAGGTTTGTTTATCGGCGGGCTGGTTACGGGAATTGCAGGGGCTTTGCTGATTTTTGCCATCTGCTATCTGGGACTTTATGTACAGAACATTGTGGAGTCAGGGCAGCAGAAGTCGGAGCAGCTGGATTTTCTGGAAGGCTCTGCCATTGACGAATCGGTGCTGGGCAAGATGCAGATGCTGGAAAGCACAATTGACAAGTATTTCTATCTGCATGAAGTTACGGATGAAGAGGTGCAGGATGGCATCTATCGGGGAATGCTGGCGGCGCTGGGGGATCCTTATTCGGAGTATTACTCGGCAGAGGAGCTGACGGCGCTGATGGAACAGACAGAGGGAGTCTATTACGGCATTGGGGCTTACATCAGCCTGGATGCGGCCACCGGACTGCCCAAGATCAGCGGAACGATTGCCGGAGCCCCGTCAGAGGAAGTGGATCTGCGTGCCAACGATCTGATCTATGAAGTGGATGGGGTCTCTGCCTATGGCCTGAACCTGACGGAAGTGGTTTCCCTGATCAAGGGGCCCGAAAATACGGATGTGAATTTAACGATTATCCGGGAGGGAGCCTCGGATTACCTGGAAGTCAGTGTCACGCGGCGAAAAGTGGAGACGCCAACGGTGGAATACTCCATGCTGGAAGATGGCATGGCGTATATCCAGATAACAGAATTTGATGATGTGTCGGTAGAGCAGTTTGAAAATGCGCTGTCTTCTGCCAGAAGTGACGGCATGAAGGGAATGATTCTGGACCTGAGGGGAAATCCGGGAGGAAACCTGAACGCAGTGGTGGAGATGGCCCAGATGATTCTTCCGGAGGGTCTGGTGGTATACACGGAAGACAAAAACGGAAAAAGATCGGAATATAGCTGTGACGGAAAGAAAGAACTGGATGTGCCCCTGGTGGTGCTGGTGGATATGAACTCGGCCAGCGCATCCGAAATTATGGCCGGAGCCATCAAGGATTACAAACTGGGTACACTGGTGGGAACGACCACTTTTGGCAAGGGGATTGTCCAGCAGATCATTCCATTCCGTGACGGCTCCGCGGTTAAAATCACCATAAGCGCATATTACACGCCCAATGGCAACAATATACATGGCATCGGTATCGAGCCGGATGTATTATGCGAATTTGACGGTGAGACCTATTATAACAGTGAAGATCATTATGACAACCAGCTGGAAAAGGCAAAGGAAGTGCTGAAGGAAATGCTGGAAAAATAGTGTATCGTAAGAGAGGGGGAAAGCGTATAAGGTGTACCGTTTCGCGCAGGGGATACTTTATACGCTTTTTAAATTGGGAAAAAGTCCGTTGCGGGAGGGAGACTGGAAGGATGTTTTTTTGGGGAAAAAAAGCAAATGTAACCGCACAGCTGGATGAAAAGCTGGAGCGGATTCAGATGAATTTTGAGAATAATTATAAAGACGCAGCACAGCTGAACCTGAAAGAATTTGAAACGCTTTTTGAGGAATTTTCCATGGCCGGAAAACTTTCAGAGAAGCAGAAAGATTATTATGAACGCAGGCTTGGAGAGTTTCAGGCGAGAATGCAGAATTTTACCCACAAGGACCAGAAGCCCACGTGGGTATAAGTCCGGAGAATACTGAAGAATGATACTGCCAGGGCTGCCGGGATTTATTCTTCCGGGACGCCCAGGGGTTTGTACCCCTGCTTAAATAGGATATCATTGACCTCAAGGATGGATTTATTGCGCTGGAGCGCAAACAAGATCACGGCATCCCGTCCATCTCTTGCGTACAGTTCCGGATTTTTGGATAATCTCAGCAGGAATTGCGTTTCTTCTTCAGATAGATGCAGGCCGAATGCTATGGCAATTAATTTGTCACGGGAGGGGGTTTTGTCTCCGGAAAATATCTGGTACACATAAGTCCGGTTTAGCAGGGAGTTGCGTACTACGTCTGCCCGGCTGAGTCCCTTGCGGGATAAGAGGGCATGCAGGTGCCCGGACAATGTGTCCAGTGCCATATTTTGCCGGTTATTTTTGAGAAAGTCTTCAATGTCTGTTGCTGATTTGATTTCATGACGCAGTTCGTCGGTAGATTTTCTTTCCATGTGTTTCTTCTCCGGGAGCGGGTCGTAGTTGTGGGTACTGGGTCTGGGTTTAGGGGGCGTGTGTGCCCGGGGTGTGGTAGTAGGCTCGTGTTTAGGGAGCCAATGGTATGTGTGTGGCGTGGTAGTAGACTCGAAAATCCAGCCGCTGCGCGTCTGCCGCGCTGCGCGCTCGTGATCTGCTTCGCAGATCAGATTTCCTCGTTACCATGGTACATTATATCAAAAAAACAGTGGTACAACAATCTGGAAAAAGAATTTAGAAAAAAGAATTTAGAAAAGAAATCGGATAAAGAAATTAGAAACGGAAATTGAAAAAGGAAATCAAAAAAAGAAATTAAAAGAGAGAAAGTAGAAAAGAAAATCAGGAAACGAAGTTAAAAGAAAGAAAGCAGAAAAGAAAATCAGGAAAAGGAATTAAAAGAAAGAAAGCAGAAAAAAGAAATCAGGAAAAGAAATTAGAAGAAAGAAAGCAGTAAAAAGAAAACAGAAGTAAGAAATTAGGAAAAAGTGTTGTGAAAAAAATTTGATAAAGCCCCAAAAAGTCTTAAAAGTAAGAAATTTATCGCAGATAAGATTATCTGAATGTACAAGATCATGGAGATGAAAAGGATGGAATATGAAGAAATAAAATGTCTGAAGCAAAGCGAGAAAAGTGCCGTGTACCTGGTGCGGGAGAAGGGTGGAGAGAAGCTTTTTATCCGTAAGATACTGAACGGAAAGCATATGCCTTATCAAACACTGCAGGATTATCAGCATCCTTGTCTGCCGAAGCTGTATGAAGTAACGGTCTCAGAGGAGTCCACCGTTGTGGTGGAGGAATATATAGAGGGACAGTCATGCGGCGCAGTGGATTTTTCGGAGAAACAGTTCCGGAAGATTGTGGGAGAACTGTGTTCCGTTTTGGAGTTTCTGCACGGAAACGGTATTATTCACCGGGATATCAAGCCATCCAATATTATATTTACGGAAAAGGGACATGTCTGTCTTATCGACTTTGATGCGTCGCGCATGCCCAGGGAGGGGGTGGAGCAGGATACGAAACTGCTGGGAACCAAAGGGTATGCACCGCCGGAACAGTATGGTTTTTCCCAGACCGATGAGCGGACCGATATTTACGCTCTGGGAGTAACGCTGGACCAGCTCTCAGAGGGAAAACGCTGGAAATCCCATTATAAAAGTGTGATCCGGAAATGCATGAATCTGGATCCGGATAAGCGGTATCAGTCGGCACGGAAGGTAAGGCAGGCTTTTTTCCTTACGGACAGAAAGGTTGTGGGCGCGGCTGCAGTGGTACTCCTGCTTGTTCTGATAGGATGCTGTAAGGCGGGACTTCCAGCCCTGCGGAATGGAAACGGGACGGAAAGCACAGGTGGGGGAGCAGAGCTAACCGTTCTGCCGGCACCGGAAAACCCCCGCTGGGAGGGAGAGACCGGAAACGTGATATGGAAAAATGTACCGGAGTCGGGTGTGGGAGATGAAGTCCAGTTCTATTTAAGGCTGTACAAAAGAGATACAGCAGATCTGCCGGAGCCGGATGACAGTGACTGGTACTATGATGAACTTGTGAGGTTCGGCGGTTCTGCCAGTGGGAGAGAAGAGATTGTATGGAACATTGTGCCAAATCTGGAAGAAAACGGATTTTATTCCTTTACAGTGGCAGCCGTGGGGGATAATGTTGCGTACGCGGACAGTCCGTTTGTGGTGTCGGATGTTTTTGAATATACAGGAGAAAATGCTCCGCCGCTGCCGGTTCCCGGGGGACTGGAGTGGAAAATGTATGAAATTGATGATTCCCGTCGCTATTATGCTACATGGAGTAATCTTGACGATTATGAGGACAGCGATTTCTTTAATGTCACCTTCTACGATCAGACGGGTACTTATGTGATGAATAATACCTGGAGAAAGCGCGAAATCGTGGAGCATGGACGCGGAGGGATTCCTATTGCTGCACAGTTTTTGAGTTCTGGTCCGGGCAGTGCATACCGTTTTACTATGAAACAGAATCTTGCGGGGGATAAAAAAGCGCAGACTGTCCCTATAAC
>OFGH01000093.1_pt1 | contig 85048 bp, 101 predicted proteins | sample 1521721 | NCBI WGS metagenome assembly OFGH01 (sample SAMEA3504132, study PRJEB24116) | mouse gut metagenome | biome: mouse gut; feature: mouse-associated habitat; material: faeces | place: Denmark | collected 2011
TAAAAATCCGTCCAAGAAAATTCTAAAAACAAAAGCAGGTTTAATACCTGCTTTTTTTATATATAAAAAGGGAGGGTCAAAACCCTCCCATAAATATTTTAAAATTATTTAGCTAAATCAGCAATGATAGTATTCATTTCATCCATATGCTTTTCAATATCGGCAACAAGTGCAAATTGGTTTTTCGCACGAACAAGATTATGCTCTGCATAATGCGTTTTAAAATATGTATCACCGTTAAGATAATCTGTTAAAAAACGCATTCCGCATTCAAATGTCATCAGAAGTGATGCAAATGCAAGGTTATCAATTTCTGCCTTATTGAAACTGTCGCCTGCCTGTGAAAGGAAGCCGTCCGCATAAGCCTTGAAGTACTCAAGATTTATGCTTACCTGTGATAAATCCTTTTCATCCTCAACGGCAGTATTTGCTCCGAAACGGATAGAATCACCGAAATCATACAGTGCAAGACCCGGCATAACAGTATCCAGATCAATAACACAGATTGCTTCATCACTTTCCTTGTCAAAGATAACATTATTCAGTTTTGTGTCATTATGCGTAACACGGACAGGAAGCTTGCCTGCTGCTGTCATATCAACAAGACGTGAACAATAGTTCTCCCTTTCAAGAACAAAATCAATCTCGCCTTGGCAGGTATCCTTTCTGCCTGAAAGATTATTATTTAATGCTGGCAGAAATTCATTGTCAAATCTGTACTTGGTATTATGAAATTCAGGCAGAGTTTCATAAAGACTGTCTGCAGGAAAATCTGCAAGCAGCTTCTGAAATTTACCAAAGGCTACACCGCTCTGTCTGAAAAGCGCAGCACTGTCTACACTATTGTAGCTTACTGAATCAGTAACAAAAATATATGCTCTGTAGCAGCTGCCGTCTTTAGCAGTATAATACTTATCTCCGTCAACAGTTTTTATGAAATGAAGCGTTTCACGGTTTTCATCACCGCCCATTTCACGGATTTTTCCACGAAGATATGATGTAACACTAAAGATGTTATCCATAAGCCTGTCAATATTTTTAAATACATTCGGATTAATCTTCTGAACAACGTATTTACGCTCTTTTCCATTATCATTATAAACAGCAAGATAGGTTACATTTATATGTCCCGAGCCAAAAACACTGCAGTCAACCAACTCACCGCTGAATTTAAAATTCTTAAGAATATCATTAATATTTTCCATATAAACCCTCCGTCAATAAACCAATATTAACATAAATAAAAGCATTTGTAAATAAGAAAAAACAAAGCAGCTTCATTGCTGAAGCCGCTTCAAATAATAAACAAGGAAATTAATCTCGTCTTAATGCATCAATCGGACTCATAAGAGCCGCTTTTCTTGCCGGATAAATACCGAAGAATAAACCTACACCGCTTGAGAAAAACAGTGCAAGCAGAATGACCCACCAAGTTATTTTAGGGGATATTCCCACTATTGCACAGGCACCGTACGCACCTAATATTCCCAGCGTTAATCCTATAATACCGCCTATCAGGCATATAATAATAGACTCTGTAAGAAACTGCATTGTAATAACACGTGTTTTTGCACCCAGCGATTTTCTGATTCCTATTTCCCTTGTTCGCTCTGTAACGGAAACAAGCATTATATTCATAACACCGATACCGCCTACTATAAGAGAAATGGCACCTACACAGGCAATAAACGCAGTTAAAACCTGCATAACAATATCAACAATTTCAATATAGGTTGCCATATTCTGTGCCACATAAAGACTATTGGAATAATTACCATGTGCCGCTTTCAAATAGTTTACAACGGCATTGCCCACTGCGTCATTATCCTCTCCCTCTTTGGCAAAAACAAAGGCTGAGGACAGTTTTGTATCAGCGCCTGTTATCTGCGTCAAGGTTGTGCACGGCATAAAAAGAGCTATTATGAGTGAATCCTCATTCTGCTGAAACATACTTGTAAAAGCGGATGAGCCGCCTACAGAGCCTGCAAGCTGGTCAATATTTGCAACACCGCAAACCCTTACCTTCATTGCCTTGCCGCTTGATCTTATAGTGATGCTCTCACCCGTAACATCTTCATAGCCAAACACGGTTTGTGCACTTGCCGAACCGATAATTGCAACAGGAGAATTTGCCTGATACTCCTCATCGGTAAAAAATCTGCCGTACGAGCAACCGTCCGGCATGGCAAGCTGAACATCTGTATTAACGCCGATAATCATTGCCGTTGCATTTTTGGCTGATGAATCAATTGTTGCATTACCAAAGCCCATAAGCATTGGTGAACAGCTTTCAACGCTGTCTATTTTATTTTTAATATTTTCAACATCATCAAGTGTTAAATATTCATTATCTGTTGCCTTTGTTGCATCAACGCTTATCATAATCGCGTTTGCACCCATCTCCTCAATCAGCGAAACAATATAATCACGGGCACCTGTTCCTGCACCTACAATCATAATAACTGAACTGATACCGATAATAATACCAAGCATTGTGAGGAGAGAACGCATCCAGTTTGCCCTGATACATTTAATGGCAATTTTAAAGCTTTCTGCTATATTCACGAAAGACTCTCCCCTTATTATTTTGTTTGCTCCGAAACTCTTACCTCAAAGCTGTCTTCAAAGGTTGACTGAGGCGCATTAACAATTTTATCACCAATGCCGATACCGCTTACTACCTCATATTCGGAAACGGATGTTGCACCGGTTTCAATAGGTGTTTTGGTTACGGTTTTTTCCTCTTCATTATAAAGAAATACATATGTGCCTGTTTTATCAAGGATTATGGACTGGCTCGGAACGGTTGTTATACCGGTATGATCTCCTACTGAAATTTCAACATCAGCATCAAAGCCGATAACTATAAATTCATCAGGATTATCTACAGATACCTGAACCTCAACGCCTGCACCTGACTGTGTAAGACTTGAAAGACCGCTTATACCCGCAATAGAACCAACAGAATCCATAATTGAACTGCTTGAACCTCCTGTTGCAACAGGAGCCTTGCTTATAACGCTTCCCGTATATTCGCCGTAAGCAGTTGTAACCTTAACAGGCATACCAACCTTAACCTTATGAATATCATATTCACCAAGTGAGATTGTTACAATTTTATTGTTCATATTCTGAAGAGTAACCCCACTTGTGAGAAGAGAGGTCTGCTCTCCCGGATAAATGTTACATTCAGTAATTGTGCCGTCAAAAGCGGCAGTCCATCCGGCAGACATTTCCTGCTGGGATTCCTTTAAAAGATCAAGTGTACTTTTGGTTGTATCCATAATCTCTTTTTTTGCCTGAACAAGAGTATCGGAAGCCAAAGAAGAATAAAGCTGTTCCTGTACATAGTAAGCAGCAAGCATAAGTTCATTTGAAACAAGTTTTGATTCAGCCGACGCTGCAGCTGACATTACTGCATTTATATCGTTAATATCAATTCCGGCAATAATATCCGGGTCTATCTGAACATTACCTGTTGGAATTTCTGTTGGTAAGTTAGATGGTAAATCCGAAGGGAAATTCGGCGGAAAAGTTAATGACGGATTTGTATTTGAAGGTAAACTCGGCTGTGTTGGTGAAGAACGAGTTGTTGAAGTTGACTTTGTTGTACTTGCATCCTTCTTAAGCTTTTCATTTTCCTTTTCCAGCTCTGCAATATTCGTTTGAATCTCGGCAAGATTTTTCTTTGCATCTTTCTGTGATGACAAAGCATCATTATAGCTTGCCTTTGCCTGATTATATGATGACTGAAGCTTTTTGATTTCGGAATCAAAGTTTGATGTATCAAAAGTTGCAAGAAGATCACCGGCTTTAACTTCTTCACCTGTTTCAACAAATACTTCCTTAACAGTTGCAACCGTTCCGACCTTATACTCCTTTACGGAACCTGATGATATTTCACCTGTTGCACTTACAGTTTCATAAATATCACTTGTGCCTACAGTATAAAGCGATACCTGCTCTATTGTGCTGTTCTTTGCAAAAACACCTATAACTGTTGCCAAAACAGCGATTATCAGGACAATAATAACTGCCAAAATAACCTTATTTTTTTTACTTTTTCTTACAGTTGCCATATCCTCTTCAACCTCTATAATCATAGTAATTTCAGTATATAATTAGTATAATTCCAATTTGTATAAAAGTCAATAACTGTTTGTAATCAAATTTGTAAACATTTGATTAATAAATTTTTAATTAAAGCAGAAAATAAAAATCAAGAAATATTTTTTCGATATGTTAAAACAAAGAAAAATCCAAGGCAGAAATTGCCTTGGATTTGCATAAATTAATGATCTTTATGCTTTTCAAAATAATTATTATTCAGCTTTTGTGCGGAATAATTTAATATTTCTTCAGATTTCATTTTTGATTACCTCAAATACTTTTTGAGCAAATAATTTACTGCCCTCGGCATTTGGATGAACACCATCTGAAAACAGTCCTTGTTTATTTTCAAATACACTGTGCATATCTATACACCGAACGCTCAATTTATCTGCTGTATGCTTAACTGCAGGACAAATTTCATTATCCATAACGCCTTTTCTAAGCTGCCACATCACCTTGCCCCTTACCTCAAACAACGGAGGAGGAACAAGCACATAGACTTTCGGTTTTGAAGCAAGTGTCAGATAACTGTTAATCATTTCACAGTAATCATTTATGAACTTATCTTTATTCCAGTTATTCTCTTTTGAATCATTTGAACCGAGCATAATCACAACAATATCAGGCTCAAAATCAAGGCTTTGCCGATATAATTTTTCATTGACATACGGATAATCTGCACTCTTTATGGCAGTTCTGTTGGTATAGCCAAAATTGTTGACACAATATTTTTCTCCGAGCAAATTGCTCAGAACAGCAGGATAGTTGTTTTTTCGCCAATTCCGAACTGTACAGCCGAATGTTATGCTATCGCCCACACAAGCAATCTTTATTTGATTTTTATCCGTTTTTTTCATAGGGTGATAAAAATCAATAAAGCCAAAATGATACAGCACGGATATTAATATAACAGCTAAAATAAAAATAACAGCTATTGCGATGATAATTTTCAACATAATGTTTTTCCTCCTTAGTTTTCTTTTCTGTTGAAGAATAATACCATGCTTCAGTTCGCATTATTCCTTTATAAATATTTTATCAGTTTCAGGAATTCCTGTTTTTTCAGACACATAATGTTCAACTTTCATATGTAAATCATATTTTTCACGAAGTTTAATAATTTTAGCCATCATAGGTGAAGCATGGTGAACATCAATTGAATATTAATCCTTCCAGCTATCAATTAAAAGCACCGTTTCCTTATCATCCATCGAAAAAAAGTATTCATATTTAAGATTTCCGTTTTCAGCACGAATGTCACTTACAACTCCGTCTGACATCATTTCTTCTGCAAATTTTCTTGCATTCCCGTTAACACCGCTATAATAAATGTTCACTGTAACAGACATTTTATTTACCTCCATAAATTTCTGTTTTATTTTCAGGATATTCTTTATCCTTCCAATACCACCATTTCAGCCTTTGCTCTTCCCACTCGGTGTTCTCTGCATAATACACTGCCATTCTGAAAAGATAAAGCTGACATCTGTCCTCCTGAAAACCTTTTTTCAGGCAGTCTTTCACATAAAGTTCCTCGGGATTCTGACCTATCAAATCTTCAACACAGGTAATACCTATATTCATTAAGGCTTCCTTAGTTCTTTTACCTACATTCGGTATTTTTGTTAAATCTGTTTTCATACATTCTCACAATCTTTTATCTGCTTTTTTAATCAATAATATCCGCTTTCACAGTTCAATTTTATTCACTGATTTTATTTTAACATAATTCATTAACGCAGGCAAATAAAAAGAACGGTTATGTACCGTTCTTAATTACTTTTATAAATCCTGCAAATCTGCATCCGTAATATCATTTTCAAGATTATCTCTTGCCAAATCATTATCAATAACTGCATAAACATCTGATATAGGCTTTTCCTGCACTTGCTTTTTCGCATAAGGCGTCGTGTGATAAACCTTCTGATTGGGAGAATGTGTTCCTGCTATGATATTGCGTGCCTGCTTCTTACCGCACTTTGCCTTGCCCTGAATTTCAGGGACGGGCGGTGCCTCGTTTCTTGCCTGCGTATGTGTCCGTTCAGGTCTTTTCATACCCTGCTTTGCCATAAAATCACCTCGGTAATAGTTTGCCCGCCTAAAGTGATTATAACAATTCCTTTTTATGATTTATGTGTATTCCGATATGACCGATGCCGAGAATCACAACTGCAATTAAAAGCGGTATGCTTTTTCCGTAAACAGCCAACAATAAAAACGCAATTACAGGCAGTGACGCACCTGCAACAGGAATTCCAAGCAGACTGCTGTAAAAATCCTGCATTGTTTTTTTACTTTTAAAATACTTAATCCAGTAAATTTCATACAGAACCATAAAAACAAATGAAAGCATCAGCCAGATTATCCACCATGAACCCGTTTTAATGTTAAAATCCTTAAAAATCAAAACAATGCAGGTAACAAGCACCTGACCTGCACCTTCAAAAATACGCAGTGTTTTATTTTCGTTTTTTACATATTTATCATAGTTCTCAGGCTTATGCTTTGACCAAAACAAATTCGGTATAAAAAGCATTAAAAGAAAAATCAAACCAATATATGAAAAACCAAAATGCATATTTTCTCCTTTTTACAATTCAATATCAACCTGATAGGATTTATCTATCAAAATATAATTACAGCCGTACCTTCGGCACATTTCAAGATTCTGAATATTATCCCTTAATACAATTTCTTTACTGCACCACGAATCATCTCTGCGGTTTTCAATTGTGTTCGCGAAACCCTTTATATCATCAAAATGCTTTTCAATATATTCCTCGGTCATCACAAGGCAGTAATATTTGATATGCTGCAGATATTCATCGGAAAAATCCTTTTTCCAATCAAAAGGGATATAGCAGCCCTCAACAATTAAATTCTGACTATTCTCCACAGCCGTTTTTATCATTTCCTTAACAATATTCCAAAGATACGCTGTTAAAGCATTATCGTCAGACTCGGGTGTTAAATCAGTATTGCCGCTTCTGATTAAACCCATTTTTAAATGGTCTATTGACAAATACGGATATTTATATTTTTCTAAAAGTCTTTGCGCAAGATTCGTCTTGCCTGCGTGCGTTGCACCTGCAATAAGAATTATCATAAGTACTCCAATATTATTATGATTTATGATTATTTCACTGATCATGATTTGATTCCCATAAGGAAGCCGATAACTGGAATTTCTGCACATATTTCACAGCATAAAAACGTTGCAGAATACGCAAGAATTACAGGCAGAATATACATAAGAATTGTGTTGCCGACGCAAACGCCGGATAACAAATACTGAAACAAAACAACCCATATGAAATGCAAAATGTAAAAGGCAAATGACCTTTGTGACATATATCCTGAAACTTTACCGCTGAAATTCATTCTTCCTTTTCCTGCCCCGAGCAATGCAATAATCATAAACCATTCACTCAAAAATTTTGCAGCCGTATTAAATATGGGATATTGTATATCAGACCATATAAACAGATACACATTAAGTATTGCTGCCGCTAATCCAATCAATAGGAAAAACCATTTGTACTTTTCTGCCTTGTTGATTGCACTTTCATCTGAAAAAACATAGTAACCAATCAAAAATAAATATAGATATTCTGCAAGACTTTTTCCGCCTATAGAGAGCAATTCGCTCAGAAACGGCAGAGGTAATCCTAAAATACACATAAGCCAAAGCGGTGCAGATTTTTTTACAGAAAAAAACTTTTTCTGCAAAACGATTATTCCGAGTGCCGTAACTGAAATAAAAAACAGATATATCAAAAACCAGAATTGTCCTAAAGAAAAGCCGCCGTCAGCACCTGTTAAATCGGTAAACCTTGTAAAGAAAATGCCGTAATGCTTAAACAGATTTTCATTATATCCATAGTTGAATTTATCTGCAATATATGTCATTATCGGCATAAAAATCAGTGTTCCGAACGTAAAAGGTATCAGCAGTTTTTTTACCCGTTCAAAAGCATACGAACCCGGCGATCTCTTTTGAAGCGCAAATCTTGTACTGACACCTGCCAGAACAAACAGCAGAGGCATAAAATAAGGGCTCAAAAACACAATAATACTGCTGATTATTCTATTGCTCTCAAAAAATATATAATTAGGCTCGCCCCATACATTCCAAGCCATTGCAGCGTGATACGGAATAAGGAGTAAAATTGTAATCCATCTTAAATTATCAATATAGTGTTTTCGCATATTGATTGACTCCTTAATTACTCATTGCTTATTGAGTAATCCTTTCTTTAGTTTTTTAATTATATTGCCTTATTCATAACCCCTCCGCAATAATGGCTCTGCTGTCAACACTATTCTTGCGTTTTGACATAATGGCTTTATATTCATCAGAAGAAAAACAATAATCCAATTGTTCCCTTGTATCAAATCTGATTACAATAACCCGCTGGGGAGTTCTTTTTTCACACAGACTATACAAATTTTCTGTTCTTACAAGATATGTACCGCCGTATTTTTCTACAATCGGCTTAACTTGCTTTATGTAATCATCATATTGCCCCCGACCGCTTTCTTCATCAATATATGTATCAACTATAAAATACCAGGACATCACTTTCACCTCATAATAAAGTCCGATTTATCTGTTTCCATTTCAATGCATTTCCAAATCTCACCCATACATTGATAGCTTTCTGTTATTTCTCTTTTAACTGTCTTGAATCCGCAGGACAAATAACAATTTACAGCAGGTTTATTATTTTCAAATACACCCAAGGTTACTTTATTAACTCTCAATTCATCAAAGGCATATTTTAGTGCAGATAAAACAAGCTGTTTTCCGTAGCCTTTTCCCCTCCTGCCGTCATCAACAATTACAAAGCCAAGACGAGCAATCTTTTTCTCCTCATCAATAAATCGTATTGTAAGATGACCGATTACTTCATTTTCATCAACAGCCGTTAATTTATACAGTTCACCACTGACATATTGAGAATAATAGCTGTTCATATCCTCGGCTGTTATCGGATAGCTTTCATATCTGTCCGCACTCCATTGACGAAAGGCATATTCATTTTTAAGCCACATTGTTATAATGTGTGCATCACAAGCCTTGTATTGTCTTAACTCTAACATATCAGTTTTTTATAACCTCTCTTTTTGCTGTTTTCTATAGTATAATTATAGCACAGGTACAAATAAAATGATATTAAATTTTGATTTGCTATTGACTCTCACCTTACGTTATAGTTTATATTATAGTTACCGGGAGGGATAATGATGAAAACGGTTAAGGAAATAAGCAGATTAACAGGCATCAGCGTGCGCACACTTCATTATTATGATGAAATAAATTTGCTGAAGCCAACAAAGACAACAGATGCGGGCTACAGGCTGTATGACGATACGGCTCTTGAGCGGCTGCACAGTATACTTCTGTTTCGTGAACTGCAGTTTCCGCTCAAAGAAATTAAAGCAATTCTTGATAGTTCAGACTTTAATACAAAAACGGCTCTGGAAGAACAAATTAAGCTGCTTGAATTGCAGAGAAACAGACTGGATGAAATTATTATTTCCGCTCGTGAAATTTTAACGAAAGGAACTGAAAATATGAATTTTTCAACATTTGATAAAACAGAAATTAAAAAGTATGCCGATGAGGCAAAACAAAAATGGGGATGCACCGATGCTTATAAGGAATATATACAAAAGCATTATGATTCGGCAGATAAAACCGATAAACTCATGCAAATTTTTGCAGAGATTGGAAAAATTAAGCATCTTTCGCCCTACTGCGAAGAAGCACAAAATCTGATTAAAAAGCTTCAAAATTTCATCACTGAAAATTATTACACCTGCACGGATGAAATCCTAAGGGGCTTAGGACAAATGTATATTTCAGACGAACGCTTCAAAAAGAGCATTGACGATGCAGGAGGTGCAGGCACAGCCGAATTCACCGCAAAAGCAATAGAAGCATAAAAGAACAAAGCCGTTATCATAAAATGATAACGGCTTTGTGTTTATATTGAATTATTTTAAAGCATTAAGTGCTTTTTGACCTATATCTTTTCTGTAATGCTTATTTTCAAAATCAATGCTTTCAACTGCTGCATATGATTTATTCAGAGCCTCCTGCAAATCACTGCCAAGGGCAGTTACACCAAGCACTCTGCCGCCTGCCGTAACAAGCCTGCCGTCATTAAGAGCAGTTCCTGCATGATAAACAATAACTCCGTCACGCTGTCCGTTTTCAAGACCTGTAATTTCAAGTCCCTTTGGATATGATTTAGGATAACCGCCTGATGCAATTACAACGCAGGTGCAAGCCTCATCAGACCATTCGATTTCAAGATCGGAAAGTGTTTCGTTATTGATTGCTTCAAAAATTTCCATAATATCTGTTTTTAAACGAGGAAGCACAACCTGTGTTTCAGGATCACCGAAACGGCAGTTGTATTCAATAACCTTAGGACCCTTCGGCGTAATCATAAGACCAAAGTAAAGGCAGCCCTTAAAGGTTCTTCCCTCTGCATTCATTGCATTGATTGTAGGCACAAAAATCTTTTCCATACACTCCTTTGCAATATCATCGGTGTAGTACGGGTTCGGAGATACAGTGCCCATACCGCCTGTGTTCAGACCTTTATCACCGTCAAGTGCACGCTTATGATCCATAGATGAAACCATAGGCTTAACACACTTGCCGTCCGTAAAAGCAAGCACGGAAACCTCCGGTCCTGTAAGAAATTCTTCAACAACAACATTGTTACCGCTTTCGCCGAAAATCTTATCCTCCATAATCTCACGGATGCCTGCTTCTGCCTCTTCAAGAGTTTCAGGAATAATTACACCCTTTCCGAGTGCAAGACCGTCTGCCTTAATAACCGTCGGAAATTCATTTTTTTCGCGAACATAGGAAATGACATCCTCTGCCTTATCAAACACCTTGTATTCAGCAGTAGGAATATTATATTTAAGCATAAGATTTTTTGAAAACACCTTTGAGCCCTCAATTATTGCGGCATCTGCCTTTGGACCGAAGGCAGCAAAGCCTGCTTCGTTGAGTGCATCAACCATACCTGCAACAAGCGGATCATCAGGTGCAACAACAACAAAATCTGCCTTGATTTCCTTTGCAATATGAACAACGCCGTCTATATCCGTTGCAGAAACAGGATAGCATTGTGCATCATAGGAAATACCGCCGTTTCCCGGACAGCATGCAATTTCCGTAACCTTTGGTGATTCTTTAATTTTTCTGATTAAGGCATGCTCTCTTCCGCCGCTGCCTACTACTAAAACTTTCATTTTTTGCTCCTTAAAACGAATTTTATATTTAATTACTACTTATTGCGTTTATCTGAATCAGTTCGGAATCACTCAACGGATTACATTTTAACGCATGCAAGTTTTCCATAAGCTGTTCCCTGGAATGAACACCAACCAGAACAGAGGTTATATCCTTATCTCTGAGCAGCCACTGAATTGCAAGCTGTGAGAGACTTTGACCCCGCTTCTTTGCAATATCACTCAGCTGTTTAATCTGCATTTGGCGATGGGTATCATAACCAACCTTTTTCTGCAAAGCATCATTGTTATACAAGCGTGAATTTTTGGGAATGCCATCTGCATACTTATCGGAAAGCTGACCCTGTGCAAGAGGAGAAAAGGCAATTATGCCCGTTCCTGCAGAAGCAGATGCACACTTTAATTCATTTGTTTCAATAGTTTTATCAAACAAAGAATAACGATTCTGATTTATTATAAACGGTACATTATATTCTGTAAATTTACTATGCATTTTTTGCATATGATGCCCGTCATAATTACTAATTCCTATATATAACGCTTTCCCCTGTCTAACTATATCAGACATACAAAGAGCTGTTTCAGACAACGGTGTTTCAGGCGTCATACAATGATGATAAAATATATCAACATAATCAAGCCCCATTCTTTTAAGACTTTGATCAAGAGAAGCAGTAAGATACTTTCTGCTTCCGCCCCTGCCGCCGTAAGGTCCCTGCCACATTTCATAGCCGGCCTTTGTACTTATAATGATTTCATCTCTGTATGGCTTCAGATTTTCTTTAAATATTCTGCCAAAATTAATTTCAGCTGCTCCCGGAGCAGGTCCGTAATTATTTGCAAGATCAAAATGAGTAATGCCGTTATCAAAGGCAGTTAAAATTATGTCTTTCATGGTATCGTAATCAGCACAGTCACCGAAATTCTGCCATAAGCCGATAGAAATTGCAGGAAGCATTAATCCGCTTTCACCGCATTTATTATATACCATTTCATCATATCTTGTATTTAATGCCTGATACATTTACATTACTCCTTGAAAGCATTATAATTATTTATTTTTATTTACAATTCTTTCTTCCTCTTCGCCTGTTTCAAGATTGATGAAACGGGTGAAAAGTGAAACCTTGTTATCTTCATTAAGATTAGTCCAGATAACATCTGTCCATTCATCAATATCATTTGTTTCAACTGCAACAGGAGTAGGCTCTCCCTCGAAGGACGGAATAGGATTGCCGTCACATTTATAGGTGTGAATAAAATGACCTAAGCCGGCCTGAGCAGGATATTCAAAGAAATATCTTAAGCATTCAGGCTTACCCATATTTGATTTAAGGATAGACAAATTATAATCACCGTTAGGCTTAACAACACCTGAAATTCTTGGGGTATAGTTAGGCTCATCAGGCTCAAATTCACGTGTTAAAAGAGCATGACGATAGCAATGACCATCCTTCATAAAATCATATATCGTATCAGTCTGATCACCATTGGTAACGATTGTTTTTCCTTCAAGCTTCAGAACGGGGTTATAGATAATGAGGCTCGGATCTGTCATCTTTGATTCATCAAAAGCCTTGGTACGGATTCCGCCCCTGTCATTAACCTCAAAAATACGGTTGCGGCTGTTTTCGCTTCTGCCCATTATGAAGTAAGCAATTGCTGCTTTTTTTCCGTCAGGTGTTTTGCCGAGTATAATACCTCTGCCCGGGTATGCATTTGAAGATAATTCTTCCGCTATGTTAACTACTTTCATTTTATCACCTTAAATAATTTCTGTTTTATTTCCGTTTATTTTAATTCTGCCCTCGCAAAAAAGTGAAACTGCTTTGGGAAGTATTTCCCATTCTGCCTGACGCATTACCCGATATTGAAGAATATCCTCAGTATCTCCCTGCTCAACAGGAACAGCCTTCTGAAGAATTATGGCACCGCCATCTGTTATTTCATTCACAAAATGAGCAGTTGCACCTGTTACCTTAACACCGCTGTTCAGAACAGCTGTATGCACCCTTTTGCCGTAAAAACCATCTCCGCAAAAAAGAGGGATAAGGCTTGGATGAATATTTATAATTCTGTTTCTGTATTTGCTTACAAGCTCCTCTCCCAGAATGGAAAGGAAGCCTGCAAGAACAATCAAATCAATATTTTTATCAGCAAGCACATCAAGAATAGCCTCATCATATTCAGCCTTCGAGCTATATGATTTTCTGCTTACAACAGCACTTGGAATACCTGCATTTTCCGCTCTCTTCAGAGCATAAGCACCATCATTTGATGCAAGAACAAAGGTTATCTTTCCGTTTTTGATTTCTCCTCTATCCTGCGCATCAATAAGAGCCTGAAGATTTGTTCCGCCGCCTGAAACAAATACAGCTATATTCATCATACCAATTCTACTCCCATTTCACCTGCTCTGATTTCACCGATAACAGCAGCATCCTCACCGGCATCTTTAAGAATTTTTACTGCTTCATCTGCCTTGTCACTGTCAACAGCAATAACAAGACCTGTGCCCATATTAAAGGTGTTATACATATCTCTTTCAGGGATACCTCCTGTTTTCTGAATCAAATCAAATATAGGCTTTTTAAAACATTTATCCTTTTCGATATAAGCAGTAAATCCTTCTTTCAGCATACGAGGCACATTTTCATAAAAACCGCCGCCGGTGATATGACTGATTGCATTAACTGTTACCTTTTCCATAAGAGCAAGAAGAGGCTTAACGTAAATTCTTGTTGGAGTGATAAGTTCCTCACCGAGAGTCTTTCCAAGCTCATCATAATAAACCTTAATGGTTTCCTCGTTAATATCAAATACCTTTCTGATAAGAGAAAAGCCGTTTGAATGAATGCCCGATGAAGCCACACCGATAAGGACATCACCTGCTTTAAGATTATCACCTGAAACAAGCTTATCCTTGTCACCGATACCTACGGTAAAGCCTGCAAGGTCATAATCCTCATTCGGCATAAGTCCGGGGTGCTCTGCAGTTTCGCCGCCTACAAGAGCACAGCCTGCCTGAACACAGCCGTCTGCCACACCCTTAACAATTTCAGCAATCTTTTCAGGATAGTTTTTTCCGCAGGCAATGTAATCAAGGAAAAACAACGGCTTTGCACCGCTGCAGGCAACATCATTAACGCACATTGCAACGCAGTCAATACCGATTGTATCATGCTTGTCCATAAGCATAGCAAGCTTTATTTTTGTGCCTACACCGTCTGTTCCGCTAACAAGAACAGGATTTTTATATTCCTTTGCCGCAATTTCAAACATTCCGCCGAAGCCGCCGATTCCGCCTATTACCCCGGGAATATTGGTTCTTTTAACGTGAGATTTTATAAGTTCTACAGATTCATAGCCGGCTGTTACATCAACACCTGCTGCTGCATAGCTTTCGCTGAAACTTTTTTCCATAAGATAACTCCTATATTCTAAAATTTATATTTCTCTGATTTTTTCCTGCAATGCCTTATCCTTTTCAATAACAGCAGCAGCCATTTCTTTTCTCATTTCCTGAAGCTTATTCATTAAAGTATCATCGCCAACTGCAAGAATTTCTGCTGCAAGCAGTGCCGCATTCTTTGCTGCATTAACACCAACTGCTGCCACAGGGATACCTGGCGGCATCATAACTGTTGCAAGCATTGCATCCATACCGTCAAGCACCTTTGCTGAGCAAGGAATACCGATTACCGGAAGAGTTGTTGAAGCCGCAAGAACTCCGCCAAGATGAGCTGCCATACCTGCAGCCGCAATAATTACACCAAAATTATTATCAATTGCTGCTTCTGCAAAAGCCTGTGCTTCTTTTGGTGTGCGGTGAGCACTCATAACTCTTACCTCAGTTTCAATCTGCAAATCCTTAAGCTGTTTGATTGCAGGGGTAACAACAGGCAAATCACTGTCTGAGCCCATAATAATAGCAACTTTTTTCATAAAATGTCCTCCGCTTTTTATTTTTATATATTTTACAATATACGATATTCTTTTTCAATAGATACGGCATAAAATATTTTTTTAGTTTGCGAATTGTATTATAATAATGCTATGAAAAATTTTTGGAATAAAATGTAACCTTTTACTGTATTGTGTCGTTATTAAAGTGAAAGGACCTTTCGAAAAAGGAGGTGACATAATGAGTGAGAATGAATTTATAACCATTGTAAAGCGAAATAATCAGCGCATATATCTTATTGCACTTTCATATACACAAAACAGCACAGATGCAGAGGATATTATGCAGAATGTTTTTATGAAGCTTTGGAAGCACGGCAAACCCTTTGAAAATGATGAGCATATAGATAAATGGCTCACGACAGTCTGCATAAATGAAAGCAAGGACTATATAAAAAATCCTTTCAGAAAACGGAATGTGCCGATTGATGAAGCTATAAATACCGCAGTGTTTGACAAGGCAGGTAATATTGATTTATTCAGAGCTGTTATGTCCCTTCCGACAAAGGAGCGAACAATAATTCATTTGTTTTACTACGAGGATATGAGCATTTCGGATATTTCCCGGGTATTAAAAATAAAAGAGTCCTCCGTTAAAACAAGACTGTTTCGTGCAAGAAAAAAAATGAAAGTGCTTTTAGGAGATGAATGGATAAATGAATAAGGATAAATATAAGGCAACTTTCAAAGAGCTTTCACCTTCCAAAGAGGCAGTTGAAAGGATTTTTGAAATGACAAGTGACAAAAAGAAATTTAATCATAATAAAATATTCAAACGCATTGCAGCTACGGTTTTATCCTTTGTGCTTCTGATAGGAGCAGGCGTTTGTGCTGATTACATTGTACAAAAGAATTATGAGTCAAGCATCAGTTTTCCTGATAATAAGCTTGGTGTGCTTGTTGCCTGTGCCTCAGAAAAAGGATTGGTAAAAATAGAAAATCTGAATGAGCAGGAGTTTTTTTACAGAATTTATGTTATTGATTACACAAATGATGAGAAAAGACAAAAGATGGAAAATGATTGTAACCGTGAAAATAATGAACAAAGGAAAATTTCAGAAAAATTATCTAAAAAAGATATCGGAACTCACACGACCAGTAGTTTCAGTACACTGAATAACGGTATGCTTCGCACGCTGAATACAGGAAATCTTGTATTAAACCTTAACAATTATTCAAATGTTAAGAATATTACAATTGAAAATGTAAGTAAATATGGAGAACTTCAATTTTCTTATGTAACTGAAAACACAGGAGAGTTTTTTTCCGAAACAGAAAACTTAAATGTTTTTATAACACCACTAGGTGAAGAAGATGCAGTATATGCAAATAAACATATATGCGATAATAAAATATCTGTAACAGGGGAAGAACTTCAATTCAGCAAAAACACGGGCTTACACTCTATGGGTATTGGAAAACACGAAATTAATAAAGGTTATGAGTTTAGCTGGGATATATCAAATGCTCTGTATCAGGAACTTGAAAAGGACATTAATTTTGACCTTACAAAAATTACAGATACAATTACATTCAACGTTAATTATCTTGACGGTACAACAGAAAGTACAATTGTAAATATATCCTTTGATTCAGAAGGATATATGCACTTATCAAACGGCAGCTGATACAGCAACAAAAGGAAAAAAGGAACACTGAAATTCAGTGTTCCTTAATTATTTATGGTTGTATTATCTTATACAAGCTCTATGATGCACATTTCTGCTGCGTCACCACGACGAGGGCCTGTTTTGATAATACGGCAATAACCGCCGTTTCTGTCTTCATATTTTGGAGCGATTTCATCAAAAAGCTTCTTAACTACGTCCTCTTTTGTAACGTAAGCAAGAACCTGTCTTCTTGAATGAAGGGTATCGTTCTTACCGAGAGTAATCATCTTCTCAGCCATTGCACGAACTTCCTTAGCTCTTGTAACGGTTGTTTCAATCTTGCCGTTTTCTAAAAGATAAGTTACCATTCCTCTGAGCATTGCCCTTCTGTGATCAGTAGGTCTGCCCAATTTTCTGGTACCTGGCATAGAAATTCCCTCCTTTAGTCCTCTTCATGACTAAGTCCGAAACCAAGTGATGAGAGCTTTGCGATAACTTCATCAAGACTCTTACGTCCGAGGTTTCTAACCTTCATCATATCTTCTTCGGATTTTCCGATTAAATCTTCTACAGTATTAATGCCTGCTCTCTTCAGGCAGTTGAAAGAACGAACTGAAAGATCAAGCTCTTCAATAGTCATTTCAAGAACCTTCTCTTTACCGTCATCATCCTTTTCCACCATAATTTCCTTGCTGCCTACCTCATCGGAAAGATCAACAAAGAGCTTAAGGTGATCGTTAAGAATCTTAGCTGCGAGTGATGCAGCCTCATCTGCAGGAATTGTGCCGTCTGTTTCAACATCAAGAACAAGCTTATCGAGATCTGTCTGCTGTCCTACACGAGTGTTCTCAACAGTATAGTTAACCTTGAGAACCGGAGTATAAATGGAATCTATAGCAATAGTTCCGATAGGAAGATCCATCAACTGCTTATTACGATCGCAAGGAACATAGCCTCTGCCGCCGTCTGCGGTGAGTTCCATTGTTACACTTGCACCCTCATCAAGATAAGCAATATGAAGATCCGGGTTAAGAATCTCTACATCTGAACCGTGTTCAATATCACCGGCAGTGATTTCACCTTCGCCGTGTGCTTTGATATAAAGAGTCTTTGCACTTTCATCATGTATTTTAAGAATTACATTTTTAAGATTGAGAACAATCTCTGTAACGTCCTCTTTAACATGAGGAATAGTAGAAAACTCGTGTAATACACCATCAATCTTAACGGAAGTGATAGCATAGCCCGGAAGTGATGAAAGAAGAACTCTTCTCATGCCGTTTCCGAGAGTTGTGCCGAAGCCTCTTTCAAGAGGTTCAACGACAAACTTACCTACACTTCTGCTTCCCTGAGTAGATAACTCTACTATATCGATATTAGGCTTATCAATTTCTATCATTTAAAAGCCTCCTAAATTATATTTTGTTGCACTAAATAAAAGAAATGATCAACTATTATTTAGAGTAGAACTCGACAATAAGATGCTCTTCAACAGGAGTTGCGATTTCTTCCCTTTCAGGGGTTCTTAAAATCTTAACTTCCATTGCATCGTTATTCTTTTCCATCCACATTGGTACAGGGCGAGAAGCATTAGCCTCAGCAATTGCCTTGTAATCATCTGTAGATTTTGTTTTTTCTCTTACAGCAACAACATCACCTGCAGAAAGAAGATAAGATGGAATATCCACTTTTCCGCCGTTAACGGTGAAATGTGCATGATTTACAAGCTGACGAGCCTGAGCTCTTGAGCTTGCAAAGCCTGCTTCGTATACAACATTATCCAAACGGCTTTCGCAAATCTGAAGAAGATTTGTACCGGTTACACCGGCTTTTCTTGCAGCCATAAGGAAATATTTGTGGAACTGACCTTCAGCAATACCATAGTAACGGCGAGCGCTCTGCTTAGCACGAAGCTGAAGACCGTATTCTGAAGTTTTTTTGCGGTTTTGACCATGCTGGCCAGGTGCATATGAACGACGTTCAATAGCACATTTACCTGTATAGCATCTGTCACCCTTAAGGAAAAGCTTCTTTCCCTCACGGCGGCAAAGCTTACAAGCAGGTCCTGTATATCTTGCCATATCAAGTAACCTCCATTAAATACTATACACGACGTCTTTTTGGTGGACGACAGCCATTGTGTGGAATAGGAGTAACATCTTTAATAAGAGTAACGCTGAGTCCAACAGATTCTAATGCTCTGATTGCGGATTCACGGCCGGCTCCCGGTCCCTTAACGTAAACTTCAACAGTTTTCATACCGTGCTCCATTGCAGCCTTAGCAGCTGTTTCAGCAGCTGTCTGAGCAGCGAAAGGAGTTGATTTTCTTGAGCCTCTGAAGCCCATTTCACCTGCTGATGCCCAAGAAACTGCATTTCCCTGCATATCAGCAATTGTTACGATAGTGTTGTTGAAGGTTGACTGAATATGAACTGTACCACGCTCAATATTTTTCTTCTCACGACGCTTGTGTGAAGTTGTGGTCTTTTTTGTAGCCATACTTGTTGTTTCCTCCTACAATTATTTCTTCTTGTTTGCTATGGTCTTTTTAGGACCTTTACGTGTACGTGCATTGTTCTTTGAAGTCTGTCCTCTGACAGGAAGACCCTTTCTGTGACGAATGCCACGATAGCAACCGATTTCTATAAGTCTTTTGATATCGAACGCAACATCTCTGCGAAGGTCACCTTCAACAGTTACGTTCTTTTCAATGTAATCACGAATTTTAGAAACTTCATCCTCAGACAAATCTCTGCAGCGAGTGTCTGGATTAATTCCTGTTGCTTCGATAATCTGAGTAGCTATTGTTCTGCCGATACCATAAATATAGGTAAGACCGATTTCTACTCTTTTATCATTAGGTAAGTCAACACCTGAAATACGTGCCATTTTACAGTTTACCTCCGAATCTTAGTTCAGGATTAGCCCTGACGCTGTTTATGCTTAGGATTTTCACAGATAACCATTACTTTTCCATTGCGTTTGATTACTTTGCATTTATCGCAAATTTTCTTTACAGAAGGTCTAACTTTCATTTTGAATATCCTCCTTAAAATTACTTTGAACGCCAAATAATACGACCTTTGGTAAGATCATATGGTGACATTTCAATTGTTACCTTATCACCGGGAAGAATACGAATATTATTCATACGAAGCTTTCCGCTGATATGGGCCAGAATAATGTGATTATTCTGAAGTGAAACCTTAAAAGTTGTGTTTGGTAACACCTCAATCACAGTACCTTCAACTTCAATCATATCTGACTTTGACATCATTATACCTCGCTATATCTATACGATTAAGATGTTTTAATTTAACTGGAATCACATCGCGGCGTAATCGCCTGCAATTGATTGCAAACATCAGACCTTTGTCATTATAACAGGACCGTTAGGCGTTATTGCAATTGTGTGCTCAAAATGAGCTGCAAGCTTACCGTCTGCCGTAACAATAGTCCAGCCGTCTGATAATTGTTTTACCTTATAGGTTCCCTGATTGATCATCGGTTCAATTGCCAATGTCATTCCGGGTAACAGTCTGATACCACGTCCTTCGTGCCCGAAGTTAGGTACACTTGGATCTTCATGAAGCTTTCTGCCCACGCCGTGACCTACGAAATCACGAACAACACCATAACCGCGTTCCTCGCAATAGGTCTGAACTGCATGGCCAATATCGCCGATTCTGTTGCCGGGTACAGCCTGCTCAATACCTTTATAAAGGCTCTCACGGGTTGTATCTATCAGCCGCTTTGCTTCGGGAGAGCAAGTCCCTGCCACAAAAGTTGCAGCATTATCGCCGTTATAACCATTCTTTGCAGCACCAAGATCAATACTGACTATATCACCCTCTTGAATGATACGGTTCTTCTTGGGTATGCCGTGGATAACTTCATTATTTATGGAAATACATGCGGTAGCAGGAAAATCATAAAGCCCAAGGAAGTTCGGAGTTGCTCCTCTCTTCTTGATTAAATCATAAGCAATTTTATCAATTTCCTTAGTGGAAACACCCGGCTTAACTGCCTCGCCTGCCACCATTAATGCTTCAGCTGAAATCTGACACGCTTCTTTCATAAGCTCCAGCTCTCTGCTGCTTTTTAGCACTACCATGTTAATCCTCCAATGCTTTAAAGACAAGAGCAGTCGTATCTGCTACTTCTTCCTGACCTTCAACAATAACAAGCTTGCCGAGGTTTGCATAGAAATCTTTAAGCGGTTCAGTCATTTCATGGTATTCTGCCAATCTTGCCTGAACTGTTTCAGGAGCATCGTCTTTACGCTGAACAAGTTCGCCGCCGCAGGCATCGCAAACTCCGTCTACCGCAGGCTTTTTGTAAAGCATATGGTATGAATTTGCACATTTTGAACAAACACGGCGACCGGACATTCTTGCGGTAATTTTTTCATCAGGCACTTCAATATCAAGCACCTTGTCGATTGCAATACCCATATCCTCCAAAGCCTGAGCCTGTGGAATTGTACGTGGGAAACCGTCAAGTATAAATCCGTTTTCGCAATCTTTTTCTTTTAATCTATCTTTAATAATTCCGATAACAACTTCATCGGGAACAAGCTGACCTGCCTCCATGTAAGACTTAGCCTTAAGTCCCATTTCAGTGCCCTCTTTAAGAGCAGCACGAATAATATTACCGGTTGAAACAGCAGGGATACCATACTTTTCAACAATCTTTTCAGCCTGGGTGCCTTTGCCGGCACCCGGAGCTCCAAGAAGAATCAATTTCATAAAAACTTCAACCTTTCTATTAGTCAAGGAAGCCCTTATAATGACGCATCATCATCTGGGATTCAAGCTGACGAACTGTTTCAAGAGCAACACCGCACATAATGATAATTGATGTGCCGCCTAATGTGATAGACATGCCGCCACCCTGACCTTCCTCTGAAAGAGGAGGAATTGCTGCATCAGCAATAAGTGACCATATAATCGGGAACAGTGCAACTACCGAAAGCATAAGAACACCGATAAGAACAAGTCTTGTGATTACTCTGAAGATGTAATCCGATGTTGGCTTACCCGGACGAATACCGGGGATTGCACCATTGTTTTTACGAAGGTTGTTTGCCATTTCAATTGGGTTGTACTGAATTGTGCTATAGAAATAAGCAAAGAAAATTATAAGAATGAAATACATTCCTGCGTACCACCAGGAATCGCTCTGGAACGCATTAAAGAATTTCTCCCAGAATGTTCCTTCGTACTTATTAGATGCAATAAACATCTGAACCGTACCCGGAAGTGAAAGGATTGATGATGCAAAAATGATTGGAAGTACGCCGCTCATATTAACCTTAATCGGCATATGAGTTGACTGACCGCCATACATTTTACGACCAACAACACGCTTTGCATACTGAATCGGAAGTCTTCTTTCTGCATTATCCATAAATACGATGTAACAAATCATTAATATGAATATTACAAGTACAACAGGAACAAGAATTGTGTAAACAAGTCTTCCTGTATCAAGATACTGGAGTAATTGTTTAATGAGGGTTGGGAAACGAGATACGATACCTGCGAAGAGGATTATTGAAATACCGTTGCCGATACCATCAATAGTAATCTGTTCACCAAGCCACATAATAATTGCTGTTCCGGCAGTTAATACTGCAATAATTACAATTGCCTGGAATACAGCAGCAAATCCTTTAAGTGCAACACCATCAGCATCTGTCATAAGATAGTTGTTTGCACGAAGGAAGAAATAATATGCAAGTGACTGAAGAATAGCAAGAGCAACTGTTACATAACGAGTTATGGAAGCAATCTTCTTTCTGCCTTCTTCGCCCTCTTTCTGCAGCCTTTCCAATGCAGGAATTGCTACAGCAAGGAGCTGCATAATAATTGAAGAGTTGATATACGGGGTGATTGACATAGCGAAAATGGTTCCGTATGTGAACGCACTACCCGTCATGAGACTTAAATAGGTTAAAATGGTGTTACCCTTTCCTACATCAATTTCATCAACAATGTTGAGAAACGGAACAGGAATCATTGATCCTATACGGAAAATAAGGATAATAAATGCTGTAAAGAGAAGCTTTTTTCTGATATCTGCAACCTTCCAAGCATTAACGAGGGTTTTAATCATTTAAAGCACCTCCACCTTACCACCTGCAGCCTCAATTTTTGCTTTTGCTGTTTCACTAATAGCAGCAACCTTAATGGTTAATGCCTTTGTGATTTCACCCTTACCAAGAATTTTAACACCGTCAAGCTCCTTCTTGATAAGACCGCAAGCTTTAAGACTTGCTGCATCTACAACAGCACCACTTTCAAATCTCTCTTCAAGTGATGAAAGATTAACAACAGCATACTCTGTTCTGAAAATGTTGTTGAAACCTCTTTTAGGAACACGTCTTTGAAGCGGCATCTGACCACCTTCAAAACCAGGGCGACGGCTGTAGCCTGCGCGTGCCTTAGCACCCTTATGACCCTTACCTGCAGTTTTGCCCTGACCTGAACCGGCACCACGACCGATTCTTTTTACATCCTTCTTTGATCCCTGAGCCGGAGAAAGTTCATGTAATTTCATTTATCTGCACCTCCTCTTAGCCTTCTACAACTTCTACAAGGTGAGAAATCTTAGCGATTTTACCCTGAGTCTGTGCATTGTCTGGCTGAACTGTTTCGTTGCCTATTTTACGAAGACCAAGTGAGTGGGCGGTGGCAATCTGGTCTTTTTTGCTACCAATTAAGCTCTTAACGAGCTTTATTTTAATATCTGCCATTTTCCACCCTCCTTAACCTAAAATTTCTTTAGTTGACTTGCCGCGGATTGCAGCTACTTCATCAGCAGTGCGAAGCTGAGCAAGTCCGTTCATTGTTGCTCTTACAACGTTATAAGGATTGTTTGAACGGATAGCCTTAGCACGGATATCAGCGATACCTACTGTTTCAACAACAGCACGAACAGGTCCGCCTGCGATAACTCCGGTACCCTTTGGAGCCGGCATAAGTAATACTTCGCCTGCACCGAACTTACCCTTAACCTCGTGAGGAATTGTTGTTCCTCTTAAAGCAACCTTGATAACATTCTTTCTTGCATCCTCGATACCCTTGCGGATAGCATCAGGAACTTCACCTGACTTACCAACACCGAAGCCTACAAGACCATTACCGTCACCAACAACAACAAGTGCTGAGAACTTATAAATTCTACCACCCTTAACTGTTTTGGAAACACGGTTAATGGTTACTACTTTTTCTTCAAGTTCCATTGAAGATACGTCAATCTTTGCCATAAAGTATTTCCCTCCTTCGTTAGAACTCAAGTCCGCCTTCACGAGCGCCGTCTGCTACTGCAGCAACACGTCCGTGATAAACGTAACCGCCGCGGTCAAATACGCATTTTTCAACGCCCTTTGCCTTGGCTCTGTCTGCTAATGTTTTACCTACAGCCTTAGCTGCATCAATGTTTCCGCCATACTGTGCGAAGTCCTTTTCAACTGTTGAAGCCTGTGCAATTGTAACACCTGCAACATCGTCGATAAGCTGAACGTAGATATTGCTGAGGGAGCGATATACGTTAAGTCTTGGACATTCAGCAGTACCTGAAATCTTTCCACGCACTCTCTTATGACGCTTTTGTCTTGCCTTATTGGCATCCTGTCTTGAAACCATAGTAATTCACTCCTTCCTTTATTTCTTACCTGCTTTTCCTTCTTTACGACGGATATGCTCTTCAGCATACTTAATGCCCTTGCCCTTATATGGCTCCGGCGGTCTCTTTTCGCGAACCTGAGCTGCGAACTGACCAACAGCCTGCTTATCAGCACCTGAAATGATAATCTGAGTAGCAGATGGGCACTCAATCTTAACTCCTTCGGGAGGAGTCATAATAACCTGATGTGAATAACCGAGGTTCATAACAAGGTTTGAACCCTGTAACTGAACACGGTAACCAACACCGTTAACCTCAAGAACCTTCTTGAAGCCGTTTGTTACACCTTCAACCATATTGGCAATAAGTGAACGAGTGAGACCGTGAAGTGCTCTGTTGTCCTTATTGTCATTAGGTCTTGCAACGTTAATCTCGCTGCCTTCAACACTGACGCTGATATTTGGATGTTTATCCAAAGTAAGAGTACCATTTGGTCCTTTTACGGTAACAGTGTTGCCGTTGATTGAAAAATCAACGCCGGCAGGAATTGCGATTGGCTTTAAGCCTATACGTGACATCCTAACTGCACCTCCTTACCAAATAAATGCTAATACTTCGCCGCCAACATTCTGCTTGCGAGCTTCTCTGTCTGTCATTATACCTTTTGAAGTAGAAATGATTGCTACACCAAGACCTTTCATTACCTTAGGCATATCTTCAACATTTGAATAAATACGAAGACCTGGCTTTGAAACTCTGCGCAATCCTGTGATAACCTGTGACTTACCCTCACCATACTTGAGAGTTGCACGGATAACACCCTGCTTTCCATCTTCAATTACTTTATATCCTTTGATATATCCTTCATCAACAAGAATCTGAGCAATTGCTTTCTTCATGTTAGACGCAGGAATATCTACTGTATCGTGTTTTGCTGAATTGGCATTACGAATTCTTGTAAGCATATCAGCGATTGGGTCTGTAATATGCATTGATATTTCCTCCTTATTAATTTAGCAATCTCAGTTCTTACCAAGAAGATTTTGTTACGCCCGGAATTTCACCCTTATGAGCGAGTTCACGGAAGCAGATACGGCATACACCATACTTACGAAGATAAGCATGAGGTCTACCGCAGATCTTACATCTGTTGTAAGCTCTAGTTGAATACTTAGCAGGTCTTGCTGCTTTAACTTTCATTGATGTCTTAGCCACGATATTCCCTCCTTATCCTGCAAACGGAGCACCTAATAAAGTAAGGAGCTCTCTTGCTTCTTCGTCTGTGTTAGCGGTTGTTACCATAATGATATCCATACCGCGAACCTTATCAATTTTATCATAATCGATTTCAGGGAAAATCAACTGTTCCTTGATACCCATAGCATAGTTGCCGCGGCCATCAAATGAATTAGGATTGATACCTCTGAAGTCACGTACTCTTGGAAGAGCAAGATTGAAGAATCTGTCAAGGAATTCATACATCTTGTCACCGCGAAGAGTAACCTTAACACCGATTGGCATGCCCTCACGAAGTTTGAAGTTAGCAACAGACTTCTTTGCACGGCAGATAACCGGCTTCTGACCTGTAATAATACCAAGGTCATTAACGATAGCATCTACTACCTTTGAATTTTCACGGGCTTCACCGCAACCAACATTGAGAACAATCTTGTCAAGCTTTGGGATTTGCATAACAGACTTGTACTCAAACTTTTTCATTAATGCAGGAGCGATTTCACTCTTATAGGTTTCTTTTAACCTTGCAGCCATTGTTATGTTCCTCCCTTACTTAAAATTCATTTCCGCATTTCTTGCAAACGCGGCTGCCATTCTTGTGTCCTACACGAGTAGCCTCGTTGCATTTCGGACAAACAAGCTGAACCTTTGATGCGTAAAGAGCAGATTCAACATCTATAAGTCCGCCCTGATCACCCATCTTACGAGGTTTAACATGCTTAGTTACCATGTTAACTTTCTTAACGATAACTTTGCCTTCCTTTGGACTTACAGCGATAACCTCGCCTTTAACACCTTTTGACTTACCGCTGAGTACTACAACTGTATCACCGGTTTTAACAAACATTTTACTCATATTCAGCACCTCCATTAAAGTACTTCCGGAGCGAGAGAGAGAATCTTCATATAATCCTTATCACGAAGCTCTCTTGCTACGGGTCCAAAAATACGGGTGCCTTTAGGGGTTTTATCTTCCCTGATAATTACGGCAGCATTTTCATCAAAACGAATGTACTGACCGTCGTCACGACGTACACCTTTAGTTGTACGAACGATGACTGCTTTAACAACTTCGCCTTTTTTAACAACGCCATTCGGAGCAGCCTTTTTTACGCTTGCAACGATAACATCGCCAATGTTGGCATATCTTCTTCCTGAGCCGCCGAGAACACGGATGCAAAGAATTTCTTTAGCGCCGGTGTTGTCTGCAACTTTAAGACGACTTTCCTGTTGTATCACAGCATTTTCCTCCTTCGTACTGCAAAATAACACTTTGCATCTTGCAGTTATTATTTTTAAACTAATTATTAAAAGCTAATGTAATTCGCAATGATTACTTTGCCTTTTCAATGATTTCAACCACACGCCATCTCTTATCCTTGCTCATCGGACGGGTTTCCATAATAAGAACCTTATCGCCGATACCGCAGGTATTCTCTTCGTCGTGTGCCTTGTACTTAACAGTACGGTTGATGATTTTGCCATAAAGAGGATGACGTACCTTGTCCTTAATAGTAACAACGACTGTTTTATCCATCTTATCGCTTGAAACAACACCAACTCTTGTTTTTCTGAGGTTTCTTTCACTCATAATAAACTACCTCCTATCTTAAGAATTTGAGCCTGCAAGTTCGATTTCGCGTTCAACTGTTTTGATACGAGCGATATCTTTCTTGACAGCTTTGATTCTCATAGGGTTGTCGAGCTGGTTGATAGCCTGCTGAAAATGAAGATTAAAAAGTTCTTCCTTAAGCTCTGCAAGCTTTGCTGAACGCTGTTCTGCACTTAAAGCCTTGATTTCTGCTGCTTTCATTACTGCTCGCCTCCCTCTTCTTTAACTACGAATTTACATTTGATAGGAAGTTTGTTTGCTGCCAGACGCATAGCCTCGCGAGCAACAGACTCTTCAACACCTGCGAGCTCAAACATAACTCTGCCAGGCTTAACTACTGCTACCCAGTAGTCAACATTACCTTTACCTTTACCCATACGAGTATCGGCAGGTCTTGCTGTAATTGGCTTGTCAGGGAAAATCTTAATCCAAACATGACCGCCACGCTTTGTGTAACGTGTCATGGCAACACGGGCAGCCTCAATCTGAGCGGCTGTGATCCATGCAGGCTCTGTTGCCTGAAGACCAAACTGACCGTATGTTACTTTGTTTCCTCTTGTAGCTTCACCGGTCATACGACCTCTGTGCTGCTTACGGTGTTTTACACGCTTAGGTAAGAGCATTATTGATTTCCTCCTTCCTTACGATTATCTCTGCGGCGATTGTTGTTGTTTCTTCTTCTTGGAGCCTTATTTCTTGACTCACGAAGAACCTCGCCCTGATAAATCCAAACCTTAACACCGATACGACCATATGTTGTAGCAGCCTCAGCTGTACCATAATCAATATCAGCGCGAATTGTCTGAAGCGGGATTGTACCCTCTTTATAAGTTTCAGTACGTGCAATTTCTGCACCGCCGATACGGCCTGAAACCTGAACCTTAATACCGCGAGCGCCAAGTCTCATTGTATTACGGATTGCCTGCTTAACAGCACGGCGGAATGAAACACGCTTTTCAAGCTGTGTAGCAATGCTCTGTGAAACAAGTACTGCATTAAGATCAGGCTGCTTGATTTCCATAATATTGATGAAAACCTCATCAGTGCTCTTGCCTAACTTCTTTGCACAAATAGCCTTAAGCTTTTCAATCTCTGCACCCTGCTTACCGATAACCATACCCGGCTTTGCACAGTGAATATTGATTCTTACACGCTTAGCATCGCGTTCAATTTCAATCTTAGGAACACCTGCACTCTTAAGGGTTTCAAGAAGATACTCACGAAGCTTATGATCATCAACGAGAGTCTTAGCGAAGTCACCCTTTTTTGCATACCAGCGGGAGTCCCAGTTCTTGATAACACCGATTCTTAAACCGGTTGGATTACATTTCTGTCCCATCTAACTTTTCCTCCTGCTTAGTCTTCCATTTCCTTAACGGTAATGGTGATGTGTGATGTTCTTTTATTAATTCTGTAAGCTCTGCCCTGAGCTCTTGGCTGAATTCTCTTAAGAGTTGGGCCTGCTGTTACATTGCAGTAGCTTACATATAATCTTGATACGTCCATATTATTGTTATTTTCAGCATTAGCCATTGCTGATTTAAGAACCTTCTTGAGAGGCTCTGTTGCAGCCTTTGGTGTGAACTGAAGAATAGCCATTGCCTTATCACAAGGCTGATTTCTGATTAAATCAAGCACAATCTGCACCTTGCGTGGAGATATACGAACGTATGTTGCTTTAGCTGTTGCTTCCATAGTTTAAATCTCCTTTCGCTTACTTAGATGTTTTTGAGCCTGCATGGCCGCGGAATGTTCTTGTCGGAGCAAATTCGCCCAACTTGTGTCCAACCATATCCTCTGTAACATATACAGGAACGTGTTTTCTTCCATCGTGAACAGCAAATGTGTGTCCTACGAATTCAGGGAAGATTGTTGAACTTCTTGACCAGGTTTTGATAACCTGCTTGTCGCCCTTTTCATTAAGAGCCTCAACCTTTTTGTAAAGACTTGCTTCAACGTAAGGTCCTTTTTTAGTACTTCTACTCATTTAATCTTCTCCTTTCTTCTTATTTGCCGTTACGACGTCTTACTATCATCTTGTTAGATGCTTTTTTCTTGTTACGTGTCTTATAACCAAGAGCAGGTTTACCCCAAGGAGTAACAGGTCCCGGTCTACCGATTGGTGACTTACCTTCACCACCACCGTGCGGGTGGTCATTCGGGTTCATAACAGAACCGCGAACTGTCGGACGCCAGCCCATATTGCGCTTACGGCCGGCCTTACCAATCTTAACGTTTGCGTGGTCTGTATTGCCTACAACACCAACTGTTGCCATACATTCACAAGGAACATTGCGAAGCTCACCGGACGGAAGTCTGAGGAGTGCATAAGGACCTTCAAGAGCCATAAGCTGAGCGCTGTTACCTGCTGAACGAGCAAGCTGAGCACCTCTGCCGGGATAAAGCTCTACATTGTGAACGATTGTACCTACAGGAATGTTCTTAAGAGGAAGAGCATTACCTGCAACGATGTCTGCATTTGGTCCGGCAACAACCTGAGCACCGATCTTAAGACCTTCAGGAGCGATGATGTAGCTCTTTACGCCATCCTCATACTGAATAAGAGCAATATGAGCTGAACGGTTTGGATCGTATTCAATTGTTTTAACCTCTGCAGGGATATCAAACTTCTGTCTCTTGAAGTCGATAACACGATATTTTCTTCTGTTTCCGCCGCCGCGGTGGCGAACTGTAATTCTTCCGTAAGAGTTACGGCCTGATTTTTTGCTGATTGGTTCAAGCAAAGATCTTTCAGGAGCAACTTTTGAGAGGGAAGAATAATCTGTAACCGACATATTTCTTCTTGAAGGAGTGGTCGGCTTATAATTTTTTATTGCCATTATTATTTCTCCTTTCCGGATAACTTTGCGATGGGATGGCACCCATCATACCTCATCATCCGAAATATTCTCAATTTTCGCTATACTATATTATATAAGGGGCAAATTACATCATATCGTTGAAGAATTCAATTTCCTTTGAATCCTCGGTAAGAGTAACAATTGCCTTTTTCCAAGACGGTGTGTAACCGCTGTGGATACCCTGACGACGCTCATGGCCGCGAACGTTGATTGTGTTTACCTTAAGAACCTTGGTTCCCGGGAAAACCTCCTCTATAGCCTTTGCGATTTCGATTTTATTTGCATCCTTAGCAACTTTGAAGGTATACTTCTTCATCACAAGACCTGTCATAGACTCTTCAGTGATGATTGGCTTAAGAATAATATCCTGAGCAGCTTTCATTATGCATATACCTCCTCAATTTTCTTTGCTGCATCCTTAAGAACAACGAGATTGTTGCAATTAAGAATATCATAAACACAAAGAGTGTTTACTGTAACTACCTTAACACCCTTAATATTGCGGGCACTCTTGTAAATTACATCGTTGTTTTCCGGGAGAACAAGAAGAACCTTCTTGCCTGCCTTAAGCTTTGTGAAAACCTCAGCCATTGCTTTGGTTTTGATTTCATCAAGCTCTATCTTGTTGAGAACCATCATTTCTGATTCTGCAACCTTGCTTGAAAGTGCAGACTTCATTGCAAGTCTTCTGACTTTCTTATTTAAGCTAACCTTGTACTCTCTTGGCTTAGGACCAAGAGCAATACCGCCGTGTGTCCACTGAGGGCTGCGGGTTGAACCCTGACGAGCTCTACCTGTTCCCTTCTGTCTCCAAGGCTTAGCACCGCCACCAGATACTTCTGAACGAGTGAGAGTTGACTGTGTGCCCTGGCGCTGTGCAGCAAGATAGCTGACAACTGCAAGATGCATTGCATTCTTGTTTGGCTCAATGCCGAAAACTGAATCTGCAAGTTCTAATTTTGAAGTTTTACGACCTTCCTGGTTATAAACCTGAACCTGTGCCATTATTTATCTCTCCTTTCGTTAAGCTTTAACTGCGTCTGCGATAACAACAATTCCGCCCTTTGGACCCGGGATAGCACCCTTGATTGCGATAAGATTGTTTTCTGCATCAACCTTAGCAACTGTGAGGTTCTGAATTGTTACTGTTTCGTGACCGTAATGACCTGCCATTTTTCTGCCCTTGAATACTCTTGAAGGACTTGAGCATGCACCAAGTGAACCCTGATGCCGTGCGTTAGGACCTGTACCGTGTGATTCACGGAGTCTTGAGAAGTTCCAGCGCTTGATTGCACCTGCTGTTCCGTGGCCCTTTGAAGTTCCCTTAACATCCACAATTTCACCTTCAGCGAATGTGTCTGCCTTGATGATGTCACCTACATTGAGTGCTGAGCAATCCTCAAGACGGAACTCTTTAAGTGTTTTCTTCGGAGCAACGTTGTTCTTATCGAAGTGGCCCTTCATAGGCTTGTTGAGCTTGCTGACTTTAATATCGCCAAAGCCAACCTGAACTGCTTCGTAGCCATCGTTCTCCATTGTCTTTTTCTGGGTAACTACGCATGGACCTGCTTCAACAACTGTTACAGGAATAACTTTTCCTTCTTCAGTGAAGATCTGGGTCATGCCGATTTTCTTACCGATTAGACCTTTTTTCATATTTTTTCCTCCTTGGTTATTGGTTGGTTTCCCAACTTGACCTCGACTGCGCTGTTATTATAATTTAATTTCGATTTCAACGCCTGCCGGGAGCTCAAGACTTGTCAAAGCTTCAACTGTTTTGTTTGAAGGTCTGAGAATGTCAATGAGTCTTTTGTGTGTTCTCTGTTCAAACTGCTCACGGCTGTCCTTGTACTTATGAACAGCACGAAGGATTGTGATAACCTCTTTCTCAGTCGGAAGCGGGATAGGACCGCTTACCTGAGCGCCTGTGTTTTTTGCAGTTTCAACGATTTTCTCCGCTGCCTGATCAACAAGGTTGTGATCATAGCCTTTAAGTCTGATGCGGATTTTAACTTTGCTTGCTGCCATTTACTTTTCCTCCTGAAAAATATTGGTGCGATTCGTTGCCAGTTGTTTTTAACCACCCTGCCGTGTGTTTCAATCCTTTTCTTTTAAAATCCGAATGACAGAACATCATTCGGACGCAGACCTACCTCAAAGCTGCAGACGTTCGCAAGTCATCTGCGGGTAGCTGAATACTGGTTATGATTTCGCCCGGTTTAAAATCGGACATACTCCGCCGAAATTCCCGTTCAGTGCAAGCAAACACACTGACCGCCACCTCCGGCATCAACGCATATCTGGTTGTGAGAAATAAGCATTGCATATATAAATATATAATTATGCCTTTTCACACGCTTGGCTATTATATAATATATAAATTGCATTGTCAAGGTTTTTTTTGAATAAAATTTGTAAATTCTTACAATATTTTTGAAAAAAATTCTGTAAATTTGCACAACTGAAAAACGAATGTACATTTAGTGTGAATTTTCACTCACACCACTATATATTGTGCAACACTGTTTTTCATAAAAAATTAGCACTGCCCTATTTCGGACAGTGCTAATTTCATTTTTATGCAGTTTTAAGTGAAAGCTTCAGTTTGTCGGAAATCATTGCAATAAATTCACTGTTAGTAGGCTTACCTCTCTGACTCTGGATTGTATATCCGAAATATGAGGAAAGCACATCAACATCGCCCCTGTCCCAAGCAACTTCAATTGCATGGCGGATAGCTCGTTCTACTCTTGAGGAGGTTGTATTAAATATTTTTGCAACTGTCGGATAAAGCAGCTTTGTTACGGAGCCAAGCATATCCGAATCTTCTACGGAAAGCTTAATAGCTGTTCTGAGGTACTGATAACCCTTAATATGTGCAGGTACGCCTATCTGACGCATAATGTCTGAAATAACGACTTCAATATCATTATCGGAAATCTCAGCGGTTCTCTTTTGCTTTTCTGTTTTCCAGGAAGAAAGACGTTCAATTCTCTTTGCCACAGACTGCGGTGTTACAGGTTTAATGAAATAGTAATCTGCACCTGCACTTATCATCTGTTCTTCAAATTCGGCATTATCCATTGCAGATATAAGAAGTACAAGCGGTTTTTCAGCCAATGACTTTTCAATATGCTCCAGCACTTCAACACCGTCTGCATGCGCCATGAATACATCCATAAGTACCGCATCAAAATGCTGAGAGTCAAGAAGCGACATAACTCGCATTCCGTCTTTTCCCGTAAGTACAACATCAAACCCTGCTGATTCCAGCTCTTTCTTGCATTCCTTGCCGAATGATGCTGAATCGTCGGCAATAAGAACTTTTAAATTGTTTTTCATAAACAACCTCCTATGTGTGAATTTCTTTCACATCTTACCATATTAGTTAAAATTTTGCAATAGGTTTTTTCAATTTTTTGTGATTTATTTTCACAATTTCTCTTTTTCTGCATTTTATGAACAATTCTGATAAAAAGAAACAAGAATTAAAAAAACATTAACTATGCCTGATTTCATGCTGTATACAATTTGACTGTTTATGCTGTTTTCTTTTTCTTTCTGCCAAGAAAAAGTTCAGCTGCACTCCAAAGAACCACACCTGCAACTCCCATAAAGGTTGCAGCAATTCCGACATTAACATAAGGAGTTCTATACTTCATTTCAATGCTGTGTGTGCCTGCGGTTAAATCAATTCCGATAAAAGTTCCCGCAAGCTCTTTATAGTCAGTTTTTTCTCCGTCAATATAAACAGTCCATCCCTGCGTATAAGGAAGAGTAAGCATAACGGTGCTGTTTATATCAGCTGTGTATTTTCCTGAAACAGTATTGCCCTGAACATTTAAATCCGTCTCAAAACCGTCTGAGAGGGTTTTATAAACATTTTCAAATTTGTTCATATCAAGCTGTGCCGTATAAATCGTATGCTCGCCTGAATGTGCCTTGCTTTCCTTTGAAATACGCTTGATTTCAACAGTAACCTCTTCACCTTTATCATAACTGCCAAGATAAACAGCGTTATAATTAAAGCGTGAACACATCTTCTGAACAAACTCACCGTTAACATATAACTCACAGTTGTTTACATATCTGTTTGAATGTTCCTGTGACCCATCGGTATATAAATACATTGGACCGTTGGCATTAGCCCTGAAGGTATACTTTTCAGTATCCTTTTCAATTGATATCAGTTTTGTATTCGGTGTTATATAAACTTCTGTTTTTTCACCTAAAATCGCAGATAATAATATCTGCTGATTTTCAAACGGATTAAGGCCGTACTCCGGCTTCACCTCAATACCTGCCGAAACATTATAGGCAAGCGGAAGTGCATAAGGATTTTTATAAACCGAATGCCCGTCTGAAAGAGAAGAATTCAATTCCATTTTTTCAAGCCCGTCAAGATTGCTCTGCCACAATTCATACTTTACGCCTAAAAGTGATTCCATAAGCAGCATTGGGCTGTTCCAATAGGTATCCGTAGGAAAAACAATATCTTTATCTGAATTTTCGTCAGGAATATTTGTTGAATCCGAATAACCCATTGCAGCCATAAACTCATCAACATTTCCGTCATAAGTGGAACTGTAATGCTCAATACTGTTATAGTTAAACATCAGTGCATCACAGGTTGCAACATCCGAACCAAGCTGTGACAGATAAGAATAATTTTTCTCAAAGCGGTAGAAAGAATTATCATTTGATTTTAATTCATCAACAACCGCTGCCATTTCTTCCGTATAGGATGAAAAACCTGAATTTGAAAAATTATATTCCTTATAAGCAAGCAAGGAATTTACGCCGAGTTCGGCACATATAAGCAATGAAACAACGGCAACAGAAATAAGCTTCTTCCATTGTACTTTCTTTCTGAGATTTTCGCCATTATATATGATGAGTGCAAAAACTGCATAAACTGCATAGATCACTGCATATACAGCTGAAATAAATCTGTTTTGATAATTATTCGTTAAATCAAGAACAAGCACAACAGCACCGATTAATGCCAGTGCCTGCAAAAGTGCTTTTTTATTAATTTTATTTTCATTTTTCTGAATCTCACGTATTGCCATTGCAGAGAGCATAATCATTGCAAAAGCAAAAACAAATGCAAATCTGAAATTATATGAATGACTTTCAACGAAGGCTGTCCACATCAGTTCAAATTCTTTAAAGCAGAAGCCAAGTGTCATAAATACAAAGAACAGGGCGCTTACAATTCGTGTTTTAATATTGATTCTTTTATCAAAAAACAAATAAACAACCAGTACAACAGCTATACCGCCGCAGTAAAGAAGAGGTGAAGTCTTTGTATTTACCGTTGCGTTTATATCAAAGCCTGTAAATGTATAAAGCCAGCTGAAATTCATCTGCGTATAAAGCAGATGGAAACTTGCCTTACCTCCTACTAAAGACATACATGCCGGAAGAAGAATCACAGCACTTGCAAGCACGCCCAGAACCATATCCGCAGCAACACGAATACAGTCAAGAAATGCCTTTCCTATTACAGATTTAAGGTCACGCCATTCATATTTGAGAATAAGCTCAAACAGGAAATAAAAACCTGCCATAAGGCAAACCATAAAGCCTGAATACCAGTTAGAAATTATTGAAAGCGCTACAGAAAAAAACAGCAAGCCTTTTTTCCTGTTATAAAGCATCTCATACACACCGAGACAGGCGAGCGGAAGCATAACTGCTCCGTCAAGCCACATAATATTTCTGCAATAGTAAACATTATACTCCATAAGTGCATAACACGTTGAAAGCATTAATGTTGCTATCCAGTTAATATTATATCTTTTCTTTATAAAATAGCTGCAGGTTACGCCTGCAAAAGACATTTTCAATATGGTTATTACAGAAAAGAACAAGCCTATCTGTGATTTTTTAAAGAAATATATAAGAAGATTCAGCGGACAAGTAAGATAATAAGCAACAAGACCTATCATCTGCCCGCCAAGGGATTTTGATGCCGAATAATCAAGACTGGCATTTCCGTGAAGAACATCCCATAGATAACCGAAATAATCCTTATATTGCAGCTTAGCATCCCATATAAGCACTGTTTTATCACCGAAAGGTGTTATTCCGCTTAAATAAAATGCTGCACAAGTAATAACAAAAGGAATTGCGAATGCAAGAAGCATAACCAGGGCTGTGTTTTTACCATTTTTCTTTTTTAACAAAGGACTCATTGTTTTTTACTCCGTGAAATTTGATATTATCTGTATTAATATATATAATACAGTATTTTATTTACAATATCATAGCCGGCATATTTTGTCAACACAGTAAAAAAGGGCTTTCAAAAATAGCCCTAAAATCTTCAAAATTCGCTTTCTTCAAGCATTGTTTGTGCAAAAATTGCATAACCCTTCAGCGGATTATTAACTATAACGTGTGTAATTGCACCAATGAGTTTCCCGTTCTGGATAATCGGGCTTCCGCTCATCCCCTGAATGATACCGCCTGTTTTTTCAATAAGTGCATCATCTGTTATTTTGATTATCATATTTTTAACGTCTTCATTATAGGAAATCTTAACTATTTCTGCCGAGTATACCTGCGGACCGTTTTCATCAACCGTGCAGATTATCTGTGCAAAACCCTTTTCGGTTTCCTGGGGGGAAGCAACCTCATATTCCGAGCATACGGACATATCAAGTTGTGCCGTGTATTCGCCGAATATCCCCCTTTGTGTGTTTTTAACAAGACTGCCTATTGATTTGCTTAAAAAATCGCAGCACAGTGAACCCGTTTCATTATTGGTTGATTTGATAACTGATGTAACAGTAGTTTCAACTGCTTCTCCGTTTAAAATGGGCATGATTTCACCTGTATCAACATCCGTAATCGGATGACCGAGTGCAGCAACAGTACCTTCTGCAGGATTGAAAAATGTAATGGTTCCGATGCCTGCCGTTGAATCACGCACCCACATGCCTGCCTTGAAGCATCCCTCGTTATCCAGATAAACAGGAGTTAAGGTATAGGTTTTGTATTCTTCATTGCGTTTAACAGTAATAACATAATCGGTGCCGTTATTATTGTTAAAGGCTTCTTCAACCTCATCTGAAGAATATACCTTTTTATTATTAATGGATATAATTATATCTCCAACCTGTATACCTGCCTCCATAGCGGGATTTACGGTTTTTCCGTTCACATTAATATCCTTTGTACCCACAACTATTACTCCGTTCGTGTAAAGCTTAATGCCAAACGGTTGACCGGATACAATCACACTTCGGGTTTGTGCCTTAACTATTTCTTCGCTTTTAACCGGGATGATTCCAAGCAGCTTTAAATCTGCTGTATTTGTTCCCACCGCTTTTGCACTCTGAAAATCTACACTTTCATCATTTAATGCTGAAACAGAATAAATTTTACCTATAACTCTATCTTTTGAATTACGCACAATCATGGTGTCGGGCATCATTGCGGAGCCTGCAATTACAAATGTATAAATAACAGTTAAAATTAATGCAAATAATACATCTAAAATACGAATTACTCTTTTCATAAAATCACCTTAACATATTATTTGCCATACGCTTCAAATTAAATAATGAAATTTTTGCAAAAAAAAACGCTCTGAAAATTCAGAGCGTTTAAAAATTTTTATTTTTTTAAATTGATACTTCCATAGCTACCTGATAAAGATGCTCGTCAATATGCTTTTCCATATTGAGTGCCTCAAAAATATCATAATCAACAACATTGCCGTTCTTTGATGCAACCACTCTGTTGCCGATATTCTTCATCAGAAGCTCTTTAACCGCATAATTGCCCATACGTGTAGCCATAACTCTGTCCTGTGCAGTAGGTGATCCTCCGCGCTGAATATGACCGAGTATGCAGGCACGTGTTTCAACACCTGTTTTATTCTGAATATTTTTTGAAAGTTCGGTAACATCCACACCAACACCTTCTGCAACCATAATAAGGAAATGCTTTTTATCTGTACGCTGGGTACGCTGCATTCTTTCAATAACATCTTTTTCAATATCAAATTCAATTTCGGGAATCAATATTGATGTTGCACCGACTGCAATGCCCGCATTAAGGGCAAGATAGCCTGCACGGCGACCCATAACCTCAATAACAGTGCATCTGTCATGTGATTCAGTTGTATCACGCACACGGTCAACACATTCCATAATGGTATTAAGGCAGGTATCATATCCTATCGTGTAATCACAGCAGGCAATATCATTATCAATAGTTCCCGGAATACCAACACAGGGAATTCCGCGTTCTGACAAATCACGTGCACCCCTGAAAGAACCATCTCCTCCGATTACAACAACGCCTTCAATACCGTGCTCCTTACAGGTACGAATTGCCTTTCTCATTCCCTCTTCAGTTGCAAATTCAGCTGAACGGGCGCTGTAAAGCTTTGTTCCGCCTCTATGAATAATATCCGAAACAGAACGTAAATCAAGTTCTATAAAATCACCGTTAATCAAACCGTTATATCCACGGATAACACCAAGAACACGAATACCATTTACACATGCAGTTCTTACAACTGCACGCACTGCGGCATTCATTCCCGGAGCATCTCCGCCGCTTGTTAATACTGCTATAGTTTTCATATATATATCCTCCAATCAGTTATTGTAAAATTAACATAATTTTACTTAATTAACATAAAAAAGTCAAGTATATATTTTAATGAATAATTCACTCAATAAAGGCCACATTACCTTCACCGATAATTCGTCTTATTTCCTCAAGCATTGTTTTATTTACATCAACAAACAAATTTCTGCTTTGAAGCTCATATTTTTTTTCATCCATATAGTAAAAATACAGAGGATACTGCCCGTCAAATATAGCAGTAACATTCTTAGCTTTTACTATATTTTCATCATCTCTTGATTTAAAACGCAAAAAAAGACCGCGTCTTTTATTATTTTTAGTTTTAACTTCTTCCGTTTGCTGACTTTTATTATCGGAAAGTGCTGTTTCTTTTTTCGGCGGACCGCTGATAGCATTCGCAAGCACCTTGGCATCCTTTTCTTCCTCAATGGAAAGTGTGCCGAACACCGTTATAACATTACCCTGCAGCAGAAGCTGATTATATTTTTCAAGCGTATTCGGAAAAACAATAATTTCAACAGCACCATACAGATCCTCTATGGTGACAAATGCCATATTTTTGCCGTTTCGTGTTTGCTTTAATGTTATATGATTTATTATGCCCGAAATTGAAACCTTTCCGCCGTCTTTATATTTTGAAAGCGGATTGCCCTCTTCTTCAAGCAAATCTATAGTTCTTGCATAGCCAAGACCTTCGATAACATCATTATACTTATCAAGCGGATGACCCGAAAGATACAGCCCTGTCATTTCCTTTTCCATTTTAAGAAGCTCGTTCTTAGGAAATTCATCTACATCCGGCATATCAAATTCAAAACCAAAGGCATTATCATCTGTTCCCAGATCAAAAAAGCCAACCTGACCGTACATTGTTCTTCTGCGATGCTCCTCAAGATTGCTCACAAGGGCGGGAAGCGCCTGCAGCATACTGCGGCGGTTTTCACCGAGAGAATCAAGTGCACCGCATCTGATAAGACTTTCAACGGCTCTTCTGTTGAAATGGCCGGTCTGTAATCTGGAGCAGAAATCAAATAAATCCTTAAATTTACCGTTTTCACGTTCTTTAATTATATCATTTATAAATTCCGAGCCAAGATTTTTTATACCAAGCAAGCCGTAATTAATAACATTTCCGTTGGCATAAAAGCCCTTCATTGATTTATTCACATCAGGCACGGAAAGCTTTAATCCAAGCCTTTTGCATTCAGCAATATAACGTGCCACTTTGTTTGAAGAATCAAGCACAGAGGTCAAAAGGGCAGCCATAAACTGAGCGGGATAATATCTTTTTAAATATGCCGTTCTGTAAGCTACAAGTGCATAGCAAGCTGCGTGGGACTTATTGAATGCATATTTTGCAAATTCAGACATCTGATCAAAAATATCATTGGCAATATTTTCATTTATTCCGTTTTTAGCACAACCTTCAATAAAGGTTACTCGTTCCGCCTCCATAACCGCTTTTTTCTTTTTGCTCATTGCGCGGCGGACAACATCCGCCCTGCCGTACGAATATCCTGCAAGACTGCGGAATATCTGCATAACCTGTTCCTGATACACCATACATCCGAAGGTATCCTCCAATATAGGTTTAAGAAGAGGGGTGCTGTAGGTCACCTTTTCAGGATTATGCGAATTTTCAACAAATGTGTCTATCTGCTTGGCAGGACCGGGTCTGTAAAGCGAGTTGGCAGCTATAAGATGCTCTAATTTGGTTGGTTTCAAATTCATCAGCATCTGCTTCATTCCGCTTGATTCAAACTGAAATATGCCCTCCGTCTGCCCTCTTGCAAAGAGCTTATATATCTCAGAATCTTCAATTGAAATTTGATCTATATCAATGCCTGCATTTTTCGCAGCATCATTTATTACCGTTAATGTACGAAGCCCGAGAAAGTCCATTTTAAGCAACCCGAGCTCCTCCAGCGTTGTCATTATATACTGCGTTACAACAAGACCGTCATTTGTTGCAAGCGGCACATAGGACGAAACAGGGTCATGCGTAATGACTACACCTGCCGCATGAGTTGAGGTGTTTCTTGGCATACCCTCTACTTTACGTGCAGTTTTTATAAGCTCATTAACCTGACTGTTTTCATTCATAAGTGCCCTGAGCTCTTTAGACTTATTAACCGACTGATCTATAGTTATATGAAAGTCATTCGGAACAAGCTTTGCAACAGCGTCAACAGAAGCATAAGGCATACCCATCGCTCTGCCAACATCACGTATCGCCGCCCTTGTCTGAAGTGTTCCGAAGGTTACAATCTGCGCAACATGGTCTGTACCGTATTTCTGAGTTACATAATCTATAACCTCCTGCCTGCGTTCATAGCAGAAATCTATATCAAAATCCGGCATAGACACTCTTTCAGGATTTAAAAAGCGCTCAAAAAGAAGATTATACTTCATAGGGTCAACATCCGTTATTCCTATGCAGTATGCTGCTATCGAACCTGCACCGGATCCCCTTCCCGGACCTACGGGAATACCCTTGCTTTTTGCAAAGGAAACAAAATCTGCAACAATCAGGTAATAATCCGTATAGCCCATTTTGTCAACTGTTGTAAGCTCATATTCCAGACGGTCTGTATATTCCCGAGGAGGATTGCCGTACTTTTCCTTCAGACCCTCATAACAGCACTTTTTAAAATATTCAAAATGATCCATTCCGTTCGGCGTTTCATAAAACGGAAGCTTTGTATTGCCGAATTCAAAATCAAAATTACATCTATCGGCAATTTCGGAGGCAATATCAACAGCTTCGGGAACATCCGAAAACAGTTCCTTCATCTCCTGCTCTGATTTCAGATAAAATTCCTCGGAATGAAACTCAAGTCCTGTATCTTCGCCAAGAATATGGTTAGTAGCAATGCAGATAAGTACCTGCTGTACCCTGCTGTCATCCTTCTCAATATAATGCACATCATTGGTAGCAACAAGCGGTATAGCGGTTTCAGCCGAAAGTCTTTTTAAACCATCCTTAACTATTTTCTGTTCATCAATGCCGTGATCCTGTATTTCAAGAAAATAATTGTTTTCGCCGAAAACATCACGGTACCATAAAGCAGTTCGCTTTGCCGCTTCATAATCTCTCTGCAGAATTGCCTGCGGTATTTCACCTGCAAGGCAGGCAGAAAGGCAGATCAGACCCTCGTGATACTTTTCAAGTATATCGTGATCTATCCTCGGCTTATAATAATAACCCTCGGTAAAGGAAAGGGAAACAAGCTTTATTAAGTTTTTATATCCTGTTTCATTTTCACACAGCAGAATAAGGTGATTATAATCCTTATCAAGCACCTTTTCCTTATCAAACCTTGTTCTGGGTGCAACATAAACCTCACAACCGATAACAGGCCTGATTCCATGATTTTTGCAAGCCTTGTAAAAATCAACAGCCCCATACATATTACCATGATCTGTAATAGCAAGGGACTGCATTCCAAGCTCTTTGGCTTTCAGAACAAGCTGCTCAACACGGCAGGCACCATCCAGCAGGGAATATTCCGTATGAACATGAAGATGTGTAAACATATTACCACTCTTCCCTATTTAATATAAGTTTAAAGCTCTGCAGCTATATCAATAATTCTTTTCAGTCTGTGATTCACACCGCTTCTGCTAAGCGAAGGATTGCACATTTGTGCAAGCTCGGAAAGGCTTAAATCCGGATTTTCATATCTTAATTCTGCAAGAATTTCAAGATTTTCAGGCAGATACTCCTTGCCCTTTTTATTCCATATTTTATCTATCGCCTGAATCTGACCGGCAACGGCATTTACCATTCTGGTTATATTTGCAGTTTCACAGTTTGCTTTTCTGTTTGCCATATTTCTGAAATCTTTAACTATTTTAACATTCATCATTTCAAACATAGCATCCGAAGCACCCATCAGGTAAAGGCAATCCTCTATTGATTCGCTTTCTTTAAAATAAACTATGTTATACCCGTGGCGATAAGTATATTTCGGCTTGAGTTCCATTTCCTCTATCAGCGTCATAAGGCTTTTTGAAAGATTCAGATACGGAACAGTAAATTCAAGATGATAATCCTTTTCAGGTGTTGATATTGTTCCGCAGGAAAGAAATGCACCCGCAGTAAATGCTTTAACACAGCTTTCACAATCAAAATTTGAGTGATTAATCTTTAAGCTGCCTGCACCCTCATGACCGAAGGATTTAAAAAGCTTTGCGGCATCACTTTTTTCGGAAACGGAAACAGTGATATTTCTTCCCTTCGGTGATTTTTTCACGGTATAATTTATATTGAAAAGCTCTTTCAGCAGATTTGCATAAAGCTCTGCAACATGCTCGTTTTCCGTTTGAAGCGAAACACTGCCTGCCGAAAAGCTTTTGCCGAAAATACACATTCCGTAAAGCAATGATTTTTTGCAGCAAGCTGCTTCATATTCAGTTTTTACAAGTTCATCCTTAACCTGCATTGAAAAAGACATTTTGCTACCTAATTTCTATTTATATCCCTATGATTAACTGAAACATTATCCCATCTGCCGCAGAAATGCTTTTTAAGTGCTTCCGCAATAGCAACGGAACGGTGATTTCCGCCTGTGCAGCCTATAGCAAATACAATCTGACTTTTGCCTTCTTTTATGTAAAGCGGATTCAGGAAATCCAGCATATCTATAAGCTTATCAAGCAGTTTCTTAGACTCGTCAAATGAAAAAACATAATTTATTACTTCATCATCAAGTCCTGTTTTTGTTCTTAAATTCTCAACCCAATATGGATTCGGAAGACATCTTACATCTATAACAAAATCTGCTTCGGTAGGTATTCCGTGCTTGAAGCCGAAGGACATAACGTGAATGTTCATTACATCCCTGTCACTTCCAAGCAGAATCTGCGTAAGCCTGTCTCTGAGCTGATTTCCCGAAATATCCGAAGTATCAATAATATGATCTGCCCTTAAACGAACAGAGCTTAAAATTTCTCTTTCATATGCAAGAGCCTGTGCAATATCGCCGTTAAAGCGATCTGCATAAGGATGCTTTCTTCTTGTAAGCTTGTAACGCTTTAATACAATATGTGTTTTTATATCAAGATAAACAACCTTAATATCATAATTAAATTTTTCTTTTTCATTTAACACTTCAATAAGTGATTCAAAATTCTCTGTTGAGCGTATATCAATAACTACAGCAATTTTATTTCTTTCGCCTTTATTTTCAAGAAGCTCAAGAAACGTATTAAGAAGAACAGGCGGCATATTATCTATACAGTAATATCCCACATCCTCAAGAAAACCTATTGCGGTTGATTTGCCTGCTCCCGAAACACCTGTAATTATAACAAGCTCTTTATTTTCATTTCTCATTATTCCGTTACCCTAATTTCCATTTCCAGCTTAACGCCTTTTTCATTCATCACTGTTTCACTGCATATATTGCAAAGCTGCAATATATCACTGCAGGTTGCATTTCCCTTATTTATAACAAACCCTGCGTGCTTCTCACTTATCTGAGCCCCGCCGACGGATTTTCCCTTTAAGCCGCATGCTTCAATCAATGCGCCTGCAAAATATCCCTCAGGTCTTTTAAAGGTTGAGCCTGCACTTGGATACTCAAGCGGCTGCTTATCCTTTCTTCTCTGAAGAAAATCATCCATTTTTGCTTTTATATCTTCTTTGCTTCCCTTTTTAAGTTTCAGATAGATACCCGTAATTACACAGCCGTTATCATAATAAACCGAATGGCGGTAAGAAAGCTTCATTTCACTGCCCTCTAAACTGCCGGAATTTCCGTTTTTGTCAATATGGCTGCACTTATAAAGCACATCCTTCATCTCTCCGCCGTATGCGCCCGCATTCATAAATGCTGCACCGCCGCAGGAGCCCGGAATTCCGTAAGCAAACTCCAGACCTGAAAGACTGTGTTCAAGTGCAAACCTGCAAAGTTTCATCAACGAAGCACCGCTTTGGGCAAAAATCGTTTCATCATCAATAAGCCTCATTTCCGAAAAATCATTGCCAAAGCACATAACACAAGCATTAATGCCATTGTCAGACACAAGCAGATTTGAGCCGTTGCCTATTGCAATAAGCCTTATACCCTGCTGACTGCAGAATTTAATAATCTCTGCCGCTTCATTCTCACTTGCAGGAAAAACCATAAGTGCTGCATTACCGCCAACCTTAAAGGTTGTATGATTTTTCATAGGCTCATTTTTGCTGTATTTAATTTTTAACTTTTCCGCAAAATGAATTAAATCTGTCAAAATATCACCGTTACTGAATTGAACCAAGAAGTGCTGCACCGATTACACCTGCATCATTTCCCAGCTCTGCTTTCATAATTTTAGTCTGAATCTTACTGTGAATTGAATATCTTTCTGCCTGAACAAAACGCTTAAGCGGAGTCATTAAGGTATCACCCTCATTACAGATTCCGCCGCCTACGCAAATGATTTCAGGCTGAAGCGCATTAACAATATCAATAAGACCGCATGCAACATATTTAATATAGTTATCAACAACCTCAATACCTGCTATATCACCTTTTCTCATAGCATCAAAAGCTGTTCTGCCGCTTACCTTGCCCTCTGCCTTAGCCAATTCATGCATAACGGAATCAGGATACTTTTCCATAGCTTCCTTTGTCTGACGTATAAGAGCGGTTGCAGATGCATACGCCTCCCAGCAGCCCCTTCTTCCGCAAGTGCAGGCTTCTCCGTCTACCATAATAACCATATGACCGCATTCTCCGCCGGCAAAGTTTACACCTGTAACAATTTTGCCGTCTACAATAATACCTGAGCCGACACCTGTTCCGAGAGTTACGGCTACAAAGTTTTTAGAACCGTTGCCACAGCCCGCATAAGCCTCACCAAGAGCGGCACAGTTGGCATCATTGGCAATAAAAACCGGAAGATCTCCAAGACGTTCTTTAAGCATATCCCTTGCAGGAACATTATTAAATCCGAGATTGTTTGCAAATTCAATTACGCCCTCTCCATTAACTGTACCCGGAGTACCCATACCAATTGATGAAATATCATTTATTGTAACGCCGGCCTTATCCATTGCTTCACGGCACATTGCAGCAATATCATCAAAAATTTCATCTGCACTGCGCGGTGTGCTTGTTGGTGTTTTGCCTGTTCCTAAAATTCTGTAATCTTCGTTTACTACGGAAGCAACAATATTTGTGCCGCCTAAATCAATTCCTATATTATACATAAATAACCCTCCTGTATTTTATGAGTTTTTCCAGATTTCAAGTTCCTTTTCTCCCGGCTCAATGTCCTCCATTCCAAGACCTACCATAAGCTCTCTTGCTGCATTATAGCCCATTTTTTTCTGACGGTTATTCATTGCCGCCGTTTCAATAATAACAGCAAGGTTTCTTCCGGGATTAACAGGAACGGTTATAACGGGAACCTTTACATCTAAAATTTTTGTATATTCATTATCAAGCCCCAAACGGTCATATGCTTTAGTAGAATCCCACGGTTCGAGCTGGATAACCATATCTATTTTTTCGGAAACCTTAACGGCACCCATACCGAACAAACGGCGTGCATTAATCATACCTATACCGCGAAGCTCAATAAAGTGGCGGATATTATTTGGTGATGAGCCTATAAGCGTATGTGCATCGGTTCTTCTGATTTCAACCGCATCATCTGCAATAAATCTGTGACCTCGTTTGATCAGCTCAACGGCGGTTTCGGATTTACCGGCTCCGCTTTCACCTATGATAAGTACACCCTCACCGTAAACCTCACAAAAAACACCGTGACGTGTAATTCGAGGGGCAAGGCTTGTGTTAAGGTACTGAATAAGCGCCGCAAGAAATGAAGAGGTTTCGTCACTTGTGCGCAGAAGCGGCACCTGATATTTTTCACAGGAATCTATAAAATAATCAGGAATTTCAAGACCCCTTGTAATTACCGCAGCAGCAGGGTGCATACCGAGCCAATAGCTTAATGCTTTATCCTGATCTGCTTTATCCATATTCTGAAGAAAGCCGATTTCCGTCCATCCTAAAATCTGAATTCTTAAAGGATCAAAATAATCCGTATAGCCTGTTAAAACTATACCCGGTCGGTTAACTTCGTTTGTTGTAATCAAAATATCGTTTGCAGCTTTGGGAAGATAAACAACCTCAAGTGAATGGGTTTCAATTATCTTCTGAAGGGAAACAGAATAACTTGCAGCCATTTCTTTAACCTCCTAAGATTATACAGTTTTATTATATAATAAGTTAATAATAAAATGCAATATTTACGGCTCACTTTTTTAAACTTATTATGAATATCTCAATTTTATGATTTACTTTTAAAATCAAACGTGCTATATTTAATATGAATTATTATGTTTCTGGAAGATGCATTAGGAGAGCATATGGATAAAAAACTAAAAATAGCAATCGGTACAGATGCATTTCCGCCTACTACAGACGGAATAAGCAATGTTGCCCAAAGCTATGCAGATATATTAAATAAACATCATTGTGAAGCTGTTGTGGTTACACCTAAAAATCCGAATCAGCAGGACAGAAAATATCCATACGAGATATTCAGATATAAAAGCTGGTGGGTTCCGTCAAAAGAGGGATACAGTGTGGGATGGCCTTTTAAAGAATCTCTGAGCTATGATATTATAGAGAAAGATTTTGATTTGCTTCACAGTCACGCCCCGCTTGCAACAAGCTATTATTTCAGGCTTATTAACAGAAAAAAAAGAATTCCCACAATACTTACATATCACACAAAATATGAATATGATATAGAGAAAAGAGTACCTACCAAGCGCGGAAAAGATTTTGCGCGACGTTTTATTCTGAACAATATTAATTCGGCAGATGAGGTTTGGGTAACAAGCAGCGGTTCTGCCGACAGCCTCAGAAAAATAGGTTATACCGGTGATTATATTGTTATGCCTAACGGCTGCGATATGCCTAAAGCGGATATTCCTAAGGAAATTACAGATAAAATAAAAGCGGAGCATAATATTCCCGCTGATATTCCGGTTTTCATTTATACCGGCAGAATGATTTGGTATAAAAACATAAGACTTATCCTTGAAGCATGCAAAATTTTAAAAGAAAGCGGAAAGGATTTCAGGCTTATAATGCTCGGCTTCGGTGCAGATGAAGCAGCCATAAGATTGAAATATAAATTTCTTGGCCTTTCAGATAAAATAGTCTGGGTCGGCAAGCTGCTTGACCGTGAACGCCTGCAAAACTATTACGCAGCAGCAGATCTGTTGCTTTTTCCTTCTACATTTGATACAAACGGACTTGTTGTAAGAGAAGCGGCATCATGTGCTACCCCTGCCCTTTTAATTGAAGGCTCCTGTGCTGCTGAAGGAATAGAAAACGGCAAAACAGGCTTTTTCTGCAAGGAAAGCACCGAAAATATTGCAGAGGTTCTTTTTGAAATAATGAACAACAAACCTCTGCTTAAAGCTGTTGGAAAAGAAGCACAGGATAAAATATACATTAGCTGGGCAGAAGCTGTTGAAAAGGCATTTGAAAGATACAGAATTGTTATAAACAACTTTTATTCCGACAATAACAGCAATGATGAATATAAATATTAAGGATACAAAAAGCCCTGTTTGGCAATACCAAACAGGGCTTGATTTTTACTGTAATTTAGATATTTCCTCTATAAAGGAGGAGGCTGAATCAAAAGCCTTATAAACTGATGCAAAGCGAACATATGCCACCTCATCAATTTCACGCAGCTTTTCCATTATAAGTTCACCGATACGAACACTCATAACCTCTCTGTCCGTTGCACTCTGAAGAGTTGTTTCAATCTCTGAAATCGCATTTTCAAGATCTGCCGAGGTTACAGGTCTTTTCTCACAGGCACGAAGCATTCCCTTTAAAACCTTGTTACGGTCAAACACTTCTCTGCTTCTGTCTTTCTTAATAACAATAATCGGAACATCCTCTATTGTTTCGTATGTGGTGAAACGCTTGCCGCACTGAATACACTCTCTGCGGCGGCGGATACGCTCATTTTCATCTGTTGGGCGAGAATCTATAACTTTGCTTTCCTCATAACCGCAAAACGGACATCTCATATTAAAAATCCCCCTTTAGACTTTTCATATATGCCATTATATCACAAGATATAGAGAAATGCAAGTATTTTTACTTTACACAACATATTGAAAAATTATGCTTTCTTACGAAGTTCATTCCTGTTATTGTATATGAACATCCATACTGCCATTGCACAGATAATAAAGTAACCTACAAAAGACCATAAATCGGGAATATCACCAAAGGCAAAGAAGCCGACTATTGCCGCAAAAACAACCTGAGAATAATCATAAACGGAAATTTCCCTGCTTGGTGCATGCGTATATGCGGCAGTAATTGAAAACTGACCGCCTGCTGCACATAGACCCGCCATAAGCAGTGCCGCCCATTGCCACAGCTCCATATGATGATAATTAAAAATAAGATACGGAGCGGTTACAATGCTTGAAAATGCAGAAAAGAAAAACACAATCAGCTTGCCGTTTTCGCCTGTTATACCAAGCCAGCGAACACAGGTATAAGCACCGCCTGCACACATTCCGCCGATAAATCCCGCCATGGAAGCAATAATATTTTCATTACCAAAGGTTGGCTTTATTATAAAAAGTGCGCCTACAAAAGCAACGGCAATTGCTATTGCCTGCTTCAGCCGGACTTTCTCTTTAATGAATATTGCAGAAAATATCAGTGCAAAAAACGGACTCATTTTATTAAGCATTGATGCATCTGATAATTCAATTTTATCTATAGCATAAAAATTACCGAATACACCTGCCAGACCGACAACCGATCGGAGTGTAAGGTATTTCATGCTGCCTTTTTTTGGTTTTAGGCTTTCACCTGCTTTTAGCAAAGCAAAAAGTGCAAAGAACATTGCAACAAAATTCCTGAAAAACACTTTCTGAAAGGTTGGAACATCACCGGAAAGTCTTACAAAGGTGTTCATTCCCGTAAAGCACACAGCAGAAAGCAGGATGTAAATTACACCCAAGGTTTTATTGCTTAACTGTTTGCTCATAATTAACCAAGCAGCTTTTCAATGCATGCAAGCTGAACGCATATGCAAAGCAGCTCTGCTGCCATATCAAGCTCGGCAACAGGAGGGAAGCTCGGAGCAATACGGATATTGCTGTCCTTATCGTCCTTGCCGTAAGGATATGTTGCACCTACAGATGTTAAAACAACACCTGCTTCCTTGCAAAGCTCGCCTACTCTTTTTGCACAGCCTTCCATAACATCAAGGCTGATAAAATATCCGCCCTTAGGGTTAAACCATGAAGCAATACCCTTACCTGAAAGCTCATTATCAAGATGTCTTAAAACCATATCAAACTTCGGTTTAAGAATTTCTGCATGCTTTTTCATATGTGCACGAACACCGTCTGCATCACCGAAAAATTCAACGTGACGGTGCTGATTCATCTTATCATAGCTTATAGTCTGAACATTAAGACGCTTTTTGATTGCCGCAATATTATTATCGCTTGCAATAAGAGCCGAAACACCCGAACCCGGGAATGTGATTTTAGAGGTTGAACAAACCTCAATAACCATATCCTCGTTACCGTATTCAGGCAATACGTCAAATATATTAAGAAGCTCATCACTGTCCTTATCAAGATCATGAATACAGTAAGCATTATCCCAGATAATTCTGAAATCCTTTGCCGCCGGCTTCATTGCCGCAATACGCTTAACAACAGCATCACTGTATGTTATTCCCTGAGGGTTTGAATACTTGGGAACACAGAACATACCTTTAACGGAATCATCCTTGATATATTCCTCAATAGCATCCATATCAGGACCATCTTCCTTCATTGCAATGTTAATCATTTTAATTCCGAAATATTCAAGAATTGTAAAATGACGGTCATAACCGGGAACGGGGCAAAGAAATTTAACCTCAGGCAATCTGCACCAAGGGGTATCACCTGCACCATGAGTATAACACTGGCTTATATAATCAAACATAAGTGTAAGGCTCGCATTAGGACCTACTATAACATTCTTGGAATCCACGCCCATTAAATCCGCAAAAAGTTTTTTACAGCTCGGGATACCATCCAGTATACCGTAGTTTCTTATATCAACGCCGTCTGAAACATAATCCTTAACATCATTCATTTGAGATGATAAATCAAGCTGATCTGCACCCGGCTTACCTCTGCTCATATCAAGCTTTAAGCCTTTGGATTTAAAATCATTAAAACGTTTTTCAAGAGCTTTCTGCTCTGCTTTCAATTCTTCCGCAGTCATTTGAGAATAAAGTTTTTCCATATATTTGCCCTCCGTTAAATTTTTAACGGAAGTATTTTACCACTTTTAAATTCATATTGCAATATCTACTACTGCGCAAGTTCCAAAAACCACCTTGTTTCTTCCAAAAACAGGTACGTTTCTCTGCCCGCAATCATACATTTATAGCGTATTCCCGCACCGCCTGATTTCAATGAGGCGGCAGGGCGGATGTCCATAACCCTGTCCACCTCATATCTGCCACCCTCAATTTTAACCTCTTTCGGAATAATATTTCCGTCAATATCAAAAACTGCTGTTACTTCTACATAATTTTTCATAATGCATTACATCTCCTTGTAGTCTTTAAAGTACCCGATTGGGTGAATTGTGTGATCATCGTGCGGATTGAAGCGGCTGAGCTTGGTATCTGCAAGAAGCGATGCTCGCTGCACGGAATAGTTGCCGAATCGTCGTCTTATATCATCTACGGCCTTTTCAAGTTTCTCCAATTTTTCTCTTTTTTCTACAGAACCTGACAAATCAAACTGTACTGCTTCATCAATGTTAAAATCCGAAACAGCTATACCGATGCTTCTTAAAGGATTTTTCCAATTGTAATTTTCAAGAAAAATCTTCATAGCCATATCAATAATTTCAGATGATACATCCGTATGAGCTTTAAGCTGACCCTGCCTTGTAAAATGATAAAGATTTTTATCACGCAGGGTTATAGTTACTGTTTTTCCTTTCAGGCCCTGCTCTCTCATTCTGCGTGCAACGCTTTCTCCAAGCACGGTAAAAACAGTTTTAACATCACTGTTATTAACCATATCACGCGGTGTAGTTGTTGAATTGCCGACGCTTTTAACTGCACGCTCATCATCCATATGACGCACAGGTGAGGTATCCAGTCCGTTTGAAAAGTTGTGCAGAATCTCTCCGTTTTTTCCGAAAACAGAAGTTAAAAAATGAAGATCTGCTTTGGCAATATCCCCGATTGTATAAATACCGTAGGATGCAAGCTTTCTTGTTGTTGCAGGACCGACAAACAGCAAATCATTGCATGGGCTGTTCCACACAATATCCTTATAATTTTGCTTATTGATAACAGTTACCGCATCGGGCTTTTTATAGTCGGAACCGAATTTTGCAAAAATTTTATTCCAAGAAACGCCGATGCTTACTGTTATACCAAGCTCTGCCTTAACACGTTCTCTTATTTCCTCGGCAATATCCTGTCCGCTTCTTCGGCTGCCCGTAACATCAACCCAGTTTTCGTCAAGACCAAATGGTTCTATATAATCGGAATAATCCATATATATTTTCTTAGCCATATTTGAAAAACGGACATAAAGCGGAAAATTCGGAGGCACAACAACTAAACCGGGGCACTTGCTTCTCGCCTTCCATAAAGGCTCTGCCGTTTGAATTCCATATTTGGATGCAATTTCATTTTTAGTTAAAACTATTCCATGTCGTGTTTCCTCACTTCCGCCCACAACAACAGGTTTATCTCTTATTTCAGGATGATGCAGACATTCAACCGAAGCATAAAATTTATTGCAGTCTATGTGTAAAATGGTTTTTTCCATTGTTTTTCACCTTATCGAACATTTGTTTTATCATACATCAAAACAGCATTTTTGTCAACACCCTTTTTTGTTTTCTTCTCCATTCTTATGCGGCTCAGTATAATTTTATATCCGTTTGGAATGTCGGGCCTCGGCTTTGTTTCAACAAACATCTTCCCCGATTTAACAGATGTTGACGAACTGATTACAGGCAGCGCAGTGCTCGCCGTTCATATCTGCGTTGCGGTAATTCCCATTATTGCTGCACTCATCTCTCTTTATCTGTTAAAGAAATTTTTAGGAAGGCAGCAAAAAGGTATTAAATAACATCAACAAATCACTGCCGTTATAACGGCAGTGATTTGTTATTGACAAAGAAAAAATATAATGATATGATATTTACATACTAACAGTATGTAAATAAAGGACATGTACTATGGCAAGAAATAAATACCCCGAAGAAACAAGAAAGCTGATTATTGAAAAAGCAACTGAGCTTTTTTTACAGAAAGGCTATGAAAACACAACCATTCAGGACATCATTGACAATTTAGGCGGATTAACAAAGGGGGCTGTTTACCACCACTTTTCATCTAAAAACGATATTCTGCTTGCAGTTATGACCAATATATACGAAGATAATCATTTGCTTGAAGATTGGGCAAATGTGCTTAAAAGAACCGATTTGACGGGAAAAGAAAAAATAAAAAAGATGTTTTTTATGTCACTTACCGATGCAGATGAATTAAAATTTGCATCTATGAAGGTTGACTATAAAAAAACACCTGAGCTTTTAAGTGATTTTCTGAACAGAACCGTTAATCATCTGGCTCCAACCTTTTTTGAACCTGCAATTTATGAAGGAATAAAGGATGGTTCTATAAAAACAGATTACCCCGAAGAGCTTGCAGAGGTTATGCTTGTTATTGCAAACATATGGCTTAATCCCATTGTATTCCCCTGTGACAATGAAAAGCTGAAAAACAAATTTATGTTTTTATGTAATCTGGCAGACCGGCTTGGAATAGACGGACTGCTTAATGATATTTACCCTGCATTTTCTAAATATGCAAATCAATAAAAAACTTATTATTACAAATAAAAGCCGTGCAAACGGTTTTTATTTAGAAATTATACATACCAAAAGTATGTAATTAAATTTATAAGGAGAATTTATACTATGGGCAGCACTTATGAAAATGAAAAATATGTATCAAAGCGCGAATCTATGATGTATGGTATTGCAAACGGCGGTCAGGTATTGGGCTACTCGCTTGTAAGCTCCTATCTTATGTATTTCTATATCAATGTATTTGCTATTGATGCAAGAATCATATCCATAATCTTTCTGATAGGCGGAATATGGGATATTATAAATAATCCTTTGATAGGTGTATTTATTGACCACAAAAATAATGCAAAGGGAAAGCTTAGTTCTCTGATAAAACGCTTCACTCCTTTTCAGGCTGTTACCACCATTCTTATTTTTATGGGACCTATATTCATCAAAGACAGCTCCCTTATATCACCTGTTAAAATCATTTATCTCCTTATAACGTATTTTTTATGGGAATTTTTCTATTCAATAACAGATGTATCCTTCGGCGGCTTGATTTCCGTGATTTCGCCTAATCCTAAAGAAAGACGAAAAGCCATTCAGACTGCAAATATCTGCGTACAGTTATCAGGATCACTGGTGTTTTTAATTGTTCCCCTAATGATTGATGCTTCAAAATCCGAAAAATTAAACATATCGCTTTCAACGGTATTTATTTTAATAGGCTTACTTGCAGGAATTTTTGGTGTGGGGCTATTTTCTCTTTCGGGATATTTTGTTAAGGAAAGAATCACGCAAACCAAATCCGTTCAGCCGATAAAAGAATTACTATCCGGTGTCATTCACAACAAGCCGCTTCTTCTGCTGCTTTCCTCAAACTTGATTTCCAGCTTTGCAGGCATCGGAGAAGCATTTGCTACCTATTATTATCTTGATGTTCTGGGCTATGCCAGTTTATCAATAATAGTTTCAACCCCTGCATTTTTTATTTCATTATGCTCATATTCACTGATTAAGGTTGCAAAGAAACACTTTAACAATAAGAAAATTATAATATTAAGCTATTCATGTGTTGCAACCGATCAATTTATTTTATTTCTTATAGGTCTTAAATACTATTCAGATTTAAAAGTAATGGTACCTGCACTGATAATCTGCAATTGCATTATCGGAATTTTCGGCGGTATTCTTAATGTTCTGCCAACGGAAATGCTTACGGAAGCCGCAGACTATGCGGAGTGGAAATCAGGAATACGAACAGAAGGTATTGCATTTTCACTGAAGAACAGCGTTGTTAAGGTTTACGGCACACTGGCCCAGGGCTTTGCCGCATTTTTATTAAACATCATAGGCTATGTTTCTGCTTCATCGGGTGAAATTGCAACACAAACAGATATTGTACAAAAAAGAATCTGGTTTATATTTTCACTTATACCTGCAATCATTCGCATACTAAGCATTATACCTGTTTTATTTTATAACATTGTTGATGATGAGCGTGAAAAGATGTTTGAGGAATTGAAAAAAACAAGAAACAGTACGGATTAACCGATACAATAAAAGTAAACCACGAACAAAATGTTCGTGGTTTGTTATTAATTAATAGTATTTACAACTATTGAACGCATAAGTTTAGCTCTTAAATCTTTTAGCAGTATATCTATCAACTGCTATTTTGATAACAGTTGTAATGCCGAGCTTTGCACACTCCTCTGCCGAATAGCCCTCAACATTACAATGCTTAAGCAGCAAATCAAGCCCTTTAACAGTATCATCATAATCTGCAATTTCCGCAGTGCCAAAGCCGATAAAGCTTCTGTAATCTGTTGTTATCCCACCTGTTTTCGTTTCAACATAGCCGTTCATTACATCTGCTTCAACACACACCTTGGAATTTTCACCAATTAAATCAAGCTTTAATCCTTTCTTGGCACAGTGTACATAAAAAATAATTTTGTTATCCTGCACCTCGTAGCCGAATGATAACGGCACAACATAAGGATATTCGCCGTTGTTAATGCCCAATCTTACAGTATCACACGAATCAATTATGGATATGATTTCGTTGAAATCGGTAACTTCCCTGTCTTTACGATTCATTTTATTTCTCCGCCTTATTTAAAATACATATAATACTGACACTTAATCATACCGTTATAGAGCTTTCTGCGTTTATCTGCCTTTCTGCCGAAGCACTTTTCAAATTCCTCATCAGGAGAGATAATTCCATAGCTCCAGCCGTGCTTTGCAGCAAACTTATCACCCATAATATTATAAAGCCTTTCCGCTTCCTTAATATCAAGCATACGCTCACCGTACGGCGGATTTGTAACAAGAGTGCCCCTCTCGCTAGTTGGGCTGAAAACTTTAATATCTGCGGTATCAAGTCTTAAAAACTTATCAACCTTAATACGCTTTGCATTTGCAAGTGTAAGCTCTATTGCGTGGTAATCAATATCCGTTCCGAAAGCAACAAAATCAGTATCTGTTTTGATAATATCTCGGCAGCGCTGACGTTCCTGCTTCCACACCGCTTCGGGAACAAAGCCCCATCTGTCCACCTCAAAATTGCGGTTTATACCCGGTGCAATATTATGGGCAAGCATTGCGCCCTCAATCAGAATAGTACCGCTGCCGCAGAAGGGATCATACATCGTGTGATAATGACGCAGCTTTGAAAGAGAACACATTGCAGCAGCAAGTGTTTCTCTTATAGGTGCTTCGTTCGCTTCAGGGCGGTAGCCCCTTTTATGTAAACCCGTGCCGGAGGTATCAAGCATAATTGTAACATCGTCTTTAATAATAGAAAACTGAATTTGATGAACAGGCCCTGTTTCCTCAAACCACGAAATGTTGTAATCCTCTTTAAGACTTTCAACAACTGCCTTTTTTATAATCTTCTGGCAGTCCGGAACGGAATGAAGTTCTGAATTCAGACTGTAACCCTTAACGGGGAAGGTATCTGACGAGCCTATAAAATCGCTCCAGTTAATCAGCTTAACTGCATCAAAAAGTTCCGTGAAGGTAACTGCCTTGAATCTGTCCATCACGATTAAAATACGTTCTGCAAAACGGCTGTTTATATTCGCACGTGCAAGGATGCTTTCATCACCTTCAAAAAATACCCTGCCGTTTTCTGCAACAACATTTTCAGCACCCATAAATTTAAGTTCGCTTGAAACAAGGCTCTCTACACCAAACAGGCAAGGTGCAACCATATATAAATACATAATAATTTACAACTCCATAAAAAAATTAAGCCGAGAAGAACTCTCGGCTAAAAATCAGTTACTACCGGAAATATCATAAAACACGATTTCATTGGATTTTACAAAACCCTTTTCACGTGCCTTCTGCTCCATATAATCATCCTTATTTTCAGACTGAAGAATGGCATCAAGCTCTTCATTTTCCTTTTTCTGATCCTCAAGCTGCTGCTCATAAGCGGATTTCTGATTGTTTAATCTGCTTATATCGGCACTCTGTGCAATAATTGTTCCTCCGCAATAGAAAAAAAGAACAACCAAAACACCGATAATCAGGAATTTTTTAGTTTTTTTATTATATTTCAAATTCTGAAAAATCCTCGTCATTATTATCACCTGATTTTTTCTTCGACTTTTTCTTTCTTTTTGTTTTAGATTTCTTCTTTAATCGTAAAGGCTTACGCCTTAACATAAAGACATTATAATACACTTTCTTAATACATTGCAATACTTTTTTAAAACTTTTTATTATCTTTTTAACGATATTTCTTAAAAGAGCGGCAATCGGCTTCTGAAACCACCCTGTAATACGATACAATGTCAGAATATAAACAACAAATCCCATCAGAATGTCTGTAAAGTAAAACACCCTTACCTGGCCGTTATTGAAGCTGAGAAGAAAAATAAAAATAAACGGTGAAATTAAAAAGAAATAAAGAAAATCTAAGAAAAAAACAGCCCACTTATTAGCAAATATCAAACGAAAAAAGCGAAAAATATCGTAAACTGCACCGCATACAAATCCCACAATAAAAAATACAAATAATACTTCTGTCACTGAAATAACCTTTTAAATACATTTTTGCTTTTTTCGGTTCTATTGCTGTAAACAAGTGCAACTATCTCACCTGTTACTTCGAGTAATCCCGATTCCAGATTAAGCTCTTCCACATGAAGCCCCGTTCCGCTTACGGTTAAACAGCCGTAATCCGTATAGGCGGTAACCGTTTCCTCATCAAACGAATCTACATCTGTCACCCCGGTAAGCTTCAAGCCGTTTCTGTTTTCAAGATAAAGGCTGTGTGCCTTTTTCAGTTTTGTATCCATAAAAAATCACCTGCTCAAAATATATCAGACTGAATATTCTCACTCTAAATATATGAAGCAGATGACGATTTAATGTTTATATTATTTTATACATTTTTGAGGCATCCTCTTTAAGAGCATGCTCACTGATTTCCAACACCTCATAAACACGCGGCACAGCACCCATATTAACGGCAATTCTATCACCTATTTTTACATCATATGATGCACGCTGCACCTTACCGTTAACCTCTATTCTGCCTGCATCACAGGCTTCATTTGCAACAGTTCTGCGTTTTATAATGCGGGATACCTTTAAATATTTATCAAGTCGCATAAATCTCTCCAAAAAATCAGCCGCCACAAGGTGACGGCTTAATTTTATAACTTATTTTACAGCATCTTTAAGAGCTGAACCTGCCTTGAAAGAAGGAACCTTTGCTTCCGGAATATTGATAACTTCGCCTGTGCGTGGATTTTTACCTGTGCGAGCTGCACGAGTTTTAACTTCAAATGTACCAAAGCCAACAAGAGCAACCTTTTCGCCGTCCTTAAGAGCTTCTGTTACTGCATCGATAACAGCCTTAACTGCTGCATCTGCATCCTTCTTTGAGAGTTCTGCTTTAGTAGCAACTGCTGCTACGAGTTCAGTTTTATTCATTTAATTTTCCTCCGTTTTTGCCTTTTCGGCAATTATTTTTTTAGCTTTATCCCAAAGAATATCAAGAGTTTCTATTGAAGCTGTTTTCATATCAATATTCTCTTCCTCTGCAAGCCTTTCAACAATAAGATAGCGATTCAGAAATTTATCAGTGGCAGCAGTAAGTGCTTCCTCTGAATCAACACCTATAAAGCGTGAAATGTTCACACAGGAAAACAGAACATCACCGAATTCATCTTCAACAGCTTTCTGTTTATTCTCTGCCAAAGCATTATTTAACTCATTAATCTCTTCATATAGTTTCTCAATTGCACCGGCTTTATCATCCCAGTCAAAACCTGCCTTCGCAGCCTTTTGCTGAATCTTCTGTGCTCTCATTAACGCAGGAAATTCACGGGGAACCTTCAGCATGGATTCGCTTTGCTTTTTCATACCCTTTGTTTTAAGCTTTACCGCATCCCAATTGCTGAGTGCCTCATCTTCATTTTCGGCAGTTAAATTACCAAAAACATGCGGATGACGTATGATGAGTTTCTGACAAATGTCATTTGCAACATCATTAAAATCAAAGCTGCCTTTTTCACGCTCCATTTCACAATGGAGTGCCACCTGAAGAAGAACATCCCCAAGTTCTTCCTTAAGACCGTCACAATCATTTTTATTGATTGCCTCAATAACCTCATAGGTTTCTTCAATAAAATTCTTCTTTATTGATTCATGAGTCTGCTCTCTGTCCCAAGGGCAGCCGCCCGGTGCTCTGAGCACTGTTGCCAGCTTAATTAAATCATGGATGTCATATACATCTTTAATTTCAAATTCAACTGACACAGTATCACCCTCTTAGATTAACTCGTACCAATAGATAATACTATAAAAGGTTAAGTTTTTCAAGTATTTAAGCCAATTTTTTACTTGTTTGGAGGAATTTGATTTCAGAAAATGTGATTAATTTAGACAATATACACAGTAATGTGAACAATATTATGTATATTCCGCTTAAAACGACCAGATTAAACAGATGACCATAATCACCGAAAATACTGTTTAAAACCATCTTTGATGCGAAAAATGAAACTGCAGAACAGAAAAGAGGTTTGAAAAACAAATCTGAAAGCTTGTATTTTACATCGGAATATTTTCTGAAGATATAAAGATTTGAAATCAATATCACAAGGTAACCGACTGCTCCCGATACAACTGTTCCGTATAAATTATATCTGTAATCGGATACCAAAAAATAGTTTATACCGACTCTGAGAACCGCGGAAATTATAAATGACGGTATGCTTTTTTTTGCACAGCCTATTGCCTGAACCGCAAAAACAGATACACCTGCAAGGCAATAGAAAATCATTGTAAAGCCAAAATAATAAACAAGATTTCCGCAGCCTATAACAATATCATAATTTGAAGAGTTATAAAGAATATTCAGAATATTCGGTGCAGCAAGTGACAAATAAAAACCCCCTCCGAAAGCAATAAGGGAGGTATACTTAAAAATACTGTTGGAAAGGGCGGAAAGTCTTTCTCTGCTGCCCGTTTCAAAGGCTGCAGATATAGCCGGAACCGCTGCAACACCAAGTGCCATTGTAAGGCTCGGAAGAAGATTTTTAAAATCCTGTGCAGATGAAAACAAGCCATATATATAAGTTACAACATCCTCATCGGGAGTTGATGTTATCTGAAGGCATTGCTGATATGCAATTTTAAGCTGTTCGATATTGCAAAGTGAAAGGCAGTATTGAACAGAAGTATTATCAAGAAAGGTTGAAACACTCTGTATAATTGTTGAAACGATGATGGGAGCAGAAAAGGAAATAATTTCACCGAGGCTATCCTTTGTTTTGTATCTTTTATTAGGTATACTGGAATTATATTTAACAGAATTATATATTGATACATAAATAAGGCTGAATAAAGAGCCTGCCGTTACTCCGCCCATAGCTGCGGCGGATGTAAACGGATAAATAACGGACAGCGCAATTTCTTCCGTTTCACAAACAATACCCAATACCGCTCCGCTTTGCATATACATTTCAAAAAGATAGCTCATTGAATATCTTGCAAAAAGCAGACCAAACACTAATTTGAATACCGCCTCTATAATCTGACTTACAGATGTAGGCACCATATTCATATAGCCTTCTGCAAGTGATCTGCGGCAGGCTGCCATTGATGAAAACAGTACATTCGGGGCAAGTATAAAGATGGTATAAATACTTTTAGGTGACGAAGAAATAAGCTCGGCATAGGGTTTTGCAAAAAGAACCATAAATGCAAGTCCAAGCACACCCACAATAAAAAACAAAATTCCCGAAGCCCTTTTAAGCGAATAAATTTTTGCATGATCACCCTTTGCATTATATTTGCTTACAAGATGTGATAATGCAATAGGAAAAGCACCCATTATCAAAGCGTGAACAGGCATATAAAGATTATACGCAATGTTAAAATATCCCCTGCCCGTTGCACCGATATATGCAGTAAGGGGTATTTTGTAAACAGCACTTATCGCCTTAACCAGAACGGAAGATACAAGAAGTAAAACAGCTGAATTTATATACTTTTGCTTTGTATTATTCAAAAAATCACCACAAAAAGGCAGTGCAAAAAAATTTGCACTGCCTGAAAATCCCTGATTTACAATTCATTAAATTTTAAACATCTGTTTTATTCTTCCTCAGAAGAAACATCATCAACCGAAACCTCTGTAACATCTGCAGGGGGTTGTGCATTCTTTGATGTACTGCCTGCCGACTTATTGAATGCTATCTTGGCATTTCTGCAAACCTCATCCATTTGTTTTTTGATAGCTTCTCTGGCTTCCTGAGAGGCACTGATAACCTCTTTCTTCAATTCTTCAGCCTCACGCTTTAGTTCTTCTTTATCAGTACTGTCATCAAGCTCTGCTTTAAGCGAATTAATTTTTTCGCGGTATGCCGTTATTTGTGCAGTAAGCATATCAAGTTCATTCTCATCAATTGCTTCTTCCATAGAAAGACTGAATTGAAGTCTGCCGTATTTTTCATAGAATTTTGCAATTTTAGCCTTTGCATCCAGATATTCCACCCTTTTACGTGACAAATCAAATGCTTTTGCACTCTTTTTATTCAGGCTTTCTGCAACTATTTTTGTTTTAGAAAACAATTCATCAAAATTTCCCAAACTTCAACACCCTTTCCGATTCATTAAATAGTTTATTCAAATTTATTATATTACAAATTGCATAATATTTCAATACAAAATGTAATGGCAAATATAATATTATTACTGTTCTAAATTATATTCATTATAAAATACATTTATACTGTGCTTGCGGTTAAGAATTTCGTCAAACCTATCTATATATTCATAAGGATATTTATAATTATAAATACGCTCAATTTTTCCGGTCTGCTGATTTTTCAGCTTAATAACCGCACCTGCACCGACAGAAAGTACCGTATGTGTTTCATCCATCATAAAAACATTATAAAGGCAGTCAAAGCCCTCCTTGCACCAGCCGACATTTTCAAGATTTCCGAGTGATTTTCCCTGTCTGTACATATAATAAGGATGATAACCATTTTGAGTTAGAGCACGATTACTGTAGTCAACCATGTTGGCAACAATTTTTTTTGGTGATGAATCAAATGCAGCCTCTCTTGTTGCCATATATGCACCGCTTTTAAACGAAAGAGTATGAACTGTAATTGACTCCGCACCAAGCTCCAGACCCTTATTCAGGCTGTTTTCAAAGGATTTGATACTTTCCCCCGGAAGACCTGCAATGAAATCCATATTTATATTATCAAAACCGCATTCCCTTGCCAGATTAAAAGCTTTTATTGTTTCCTTTGCACTATGCTGTCTGCCGATTATCCTTAAAACATCATCATTAAAGGTCTGCGGATTTATACTTATTCTTGAAATGCCTGCTGCTTTAAGAGCAAGAAGCTTTTCTTTTGTAACGGTATCGGGTCTGCCTGCTTCAACGGTATATTCTCTTAGTGTACTTAAATCAAAATTATTTTCTACCGCTGCAAACAGCCTTGTTAAATGCTCGGCTGAAAGTGTGGTAGGCGTACCTCCTCCGAAATATACGGTTTCAAGTTTTAAACCAAGCCTTTTGGCATATTTACCTGTTTCCTCAATTTCCTTTATCAGAAGCTCAACATAAGGCTCAACCAACTTGACTGTGTTTTCTATACTGTGCGAAACGAAAGAGCAGTATGAACACCTTGTTGGGCAAAACGGTATGGAAACATAAAGAGAAAAACTTCTGTCATCAGACAAGGCAATAATTTTATTTTCACTGTGCATTACGAATACGGTAAGATTTGTTTTTTCCTCGTTTACAAGATATTTTTCTTTAAAGATTCGCTTTGCATCGGTCTCGGAAAAATTATCTGTTAATGCATGCATTCGCCTTGCAGGTCGAACTCCGTAAAGAAGCCCCCACGGATATGTAATACCAAGTATTTCAGAAAGCACATTATATAAAAGAACAGACAGGGCATTCTGCCTGTCAGTATTCTTATCCGCTGTACAGCTTTCTGTTTTATGCTTATCATATACAGATGCATCAACAGTTAAAATATCTCCGCTGATTTCCGTGATAACAGTTACAGAATCATCATCCGGACAGAAGTTTTCATATATTTTGATTTTTTCATAAGGAAAAAATATTGTGCTGATATTCTCCATATCATAGCGATACGGATGATTTTTTACAATTATGATCATAGCTTATCTCATATAAGGATTATTTTGTTTTTCAAAATCAAGCGTTGTTGCTCTGTCATGACCGGGACAAAGCCTGTAATTCTTATCAAAAGCTGCAATGCGATTCAGGCTTTGCTTGATTTCATCAAATGAGCCGCCCGGAAAATCCGTTCTTCCGCAGGAACAGAAAAACAATGTATCACCCGTGAAAATAACATCCTCTGCAATATAGCAGACACCGCCCTTTGTATGACCGGGAGTTGCAAGAACGGTAACAGCTGTTTCACCAAGGGTAATAACATCACCATCCTGAACAAGAATATCCGGCTCTGTATTATTCTGAACTCCGCCGCAAAAAGCCGCAAGACTCAACTTACTTGAAGAAAGCATTCCCGAATCCTCATTACTTATAACAACCTTTGCGCCGTATTTTTCTTTAATTTCTTTTACTCCGCCTATATGGTCAAAATGACCGTGCGTAAGAAAAATATATTCAAGATTTGCATGACCGATAAAATCAATCATTTTATCCGATGCATCTGTACAATCAACAAGTGCCGATTTGCCGCTTGCGTCATCTGTTAAAAGATAGCAGTTATTTTCAAGCTGCCCGAAAACAGCAGTTTTAACACAAATCATTTCAGTTCCTCACTATCAAGAATAATTGTAACAGGTCCGTCATTAATAAGGCTTACCTTCATATCAGCACCGAATTTTCCTGTTTCAACCCTTGATATTCCCGCACTTTTAAGCTCAGCAACAAAATACTCATAAAGTGCATTGGCTTCTTCGGGCGGAGCAGATTTAATAAAACTCGGTCTTCTTCCGTGCGAGCAATCCGCACACAGGGTAAACTGCGAAACCACAAGAATTTCGCCGCCTGCATCAAGGCAGGACAAATTCATTTTTCCGTTTTCATCCTCAAAAATACGGAGATTGGGAATCTTTTTAACCAGTTTATCTGCATCTGATTTTGTATCTCCATCCATAACACCAAGCAAAACCATAAGGCCCTTGCCGATTTTACCAACTGTTTCTCCGTCTATTTGAACATCGGAATTCATTACACGCTGAATAACTGCTTTCATTTTTATAAACCGCTTCTTTCAATATGATAAACGCCCTCAATTTTTCTGATTATTTTAACTATATTCTCAAGATGCTCCTTACTGTTAACCGCCATAGTTAAGGTTGTAAGGCAATTTCCGTCATTAATCGGGCGTGCATTAATGGAGTGAATTTTAACGTGCATATTCATAAGCTTGCTTGTTATATCAAGCACAACACCGTCTCTGTCTATAGCATATACATCAAGAGTGGATTTCGTTTCAATTTTAACACTTTCATCCCAGTGTGCTTTAATCCAGCGTTCAGGCTCTGCAGAATGCTCTAAATCCTGCGGAACATTAACACAGTTTCTTTTATGAACGGAAAGTCCGTGACCTCTTGTAATAAAGCCTACAATTTCTTCACCGGGAAGCGGAGAACAGCACTTTGCCATTTTAATAAGGCAGTTGTCTATACCCTCAACAATAATGCCGTTTGAGGATTGTGAAGTTTTTCTCGGTTTATCCACAACATTTGAGGTAACAACCTTTTCGGCTTCTTTATCTTCCTTCCAGTTACGGTTATATTCGTCCTTGATACCGGGCATAAGGCGGCTTATCTGAATTCCTCCATAGCCGACAGCCGCATAAAATTCATCTGTATCACCGAAATGCTGACGCTCGGCAATTCTTGCAATAAATTCGTTATACTTTTCACCCGAAAATCGAATAAAGTTTCTGCGAAGCTCTTTTTCTACAATCAGCTTTCCCTCTTCAATATTCTCCTCACGCTTTTCCTTTTTAAACCACGTGCGTATTTTATTTCTTGCTTCACCTGTTTTAACTATTGAAAGCCAATCCTTGCTTGGTCCCTTATTCTGCTGATTTGATGTTAAAACCTCTATTCTTTCACCTGTGTTAACAACATAGTCAAGCGAAACAATTCTGCCGTCAACCTTTGCACCCACCATTTTATTGCCCACTGCCGAGTGAATTGCATAGGCAAAATCAATTACGGTTGAGCCGGTTGGCAGACTTTTAACATCTCCCTTAGGCGTAAAAACGTAAACCTCTTCAACAGACAAATCACCCTTGATATTTGCAACCAAATCTTCGGGAGTAGCTGACTCCTCGCCTGTTTCAAGCATACGGTGAATCCACGCAAGACCTGCATCAAGACTGTCCCTACCGCCTTTTCCAAGCTTATATTTCCAGTGTGCAGCAATACCAAGCTCTGCCGTTCTGTGCATTTCCCACGTTCTTATCTGAATTTCAAACGGCACACCGCTTTGTGATAACACGGTTGTGTGAAGCGACTGATACATATTGGGCTTAGGGGTAGATATATAATCCTTAAATCTGCCGGGGAGAGGCTTAAACATATCGTGCACAATACCAAGTGCATTGTAACAGTCTATCATAGAATTAACAATAATTCTTACTGCATAAATATCATAGATTTCCTCAAAGGATTTTCCTTTTATATAAACCTTTCTGAAAATACCGTGAACAGACTTAACCCTTGACGTTATGTTTGCGTTTTCCATCAAAGGTGTTATTCGTTCACTTATCTGCGCTTTAATGTCATTTAAAAAGTTTTCGCCCTCTTCCTGCTTCATTGAAAGAGAGTTTTCGATTTCCCTATATGCAATAGGATCAAGATAACGCACAGCGGCATCCTCAAGTTCCTCCTTAATTGCACGGATACCAAGGCGATGTGCAATAGGTGCGTATATTTCAAGCGTTTCAAGGCTCTTTTCTCTTTGCTTGTATTCAGGCATATGCTGCAGAGTTCTCATATTATGAAGCCTGTCTGCAAGCTTAATAATAATAACCCTTACATCCTTGTTCATTGCCATAAACATTTTGCGGATATTTTCTGCCTGAACCTCTTCCCTTGTTGAAAGAGGAATCTGACCGAGCTTTGTTACACCGTCCACAAGCAACTCAACGTCTGCACCGAAATTCTCACCGATATAAGATAATGTATATTCCGTATCCTCAACAACATCGTGAAGAAGTGCACCTATAATGCATTCATTATCCATTCCAAGCTCAAAAAGAATTTTTGCAACTGCAACAGGATGCATAATATAAGGCTCGCCCGAACGTCTTTTCTGCCCGTTGTGTGCCTTATCCGCAAGTTCATATGCCTGCTTGATTTTATCAATATTATACTGAGGATGCTGCTTTATTTCTTCAAAGAAAACAGCAAAGCCGTCATCGTATTCACTCACGATTCAATCGTCCTTTCAGTTCTTTCATAATAGATGTATTCATTAAATCAACTTTTGCATCAACTCTGCAAACAGTTATTTTATGATTATCTGCCGCAATAAGTCCGCTTTGCTCAAACGCCTTTAAAGCAAATTTAAGCTGACCGTATGTAACCTGATTTAAAGAAAAATACAACTCATCAAAACCAAACCGCCATTCGCCCTTTGATTTTAAAAACTTATATATCACAGAGCATATCTCTCTGCCCGGAAAAACAGAAGTATCGTTATTTCTGTTCAGCGAAAACAGCTCATAAACAGACTTTTCACTGAAGTATTTTTCATCATCAATTCCGTTTCTTTTTATATCCGCTGCCTGAACGGAAAGATACTCTCTGCCGTTATACGGATTAACGGAAATTCTTACGGCAGCGTCAATTTTATCACCGACTGCAAAGGGAAAATCCTCCTCACTGCAGCCGAATTTTACTACTCTTATTTTCTTTCCCTTTTTCTCACACTCAAGCCTTATATGCTTTCCGTTGCCCATAGCGGTTATTGAGATAATCGTTAAACCAACCAAGGCAAAAAGTGCTCTTGGATTTGCTTCGCCGAACGGCTCAAGCACCGAAAGATTTTTTGCAAGCTCAAGATTAAGATAAAACGGTGACATTTTAATGTCTATGTTTATTGCCTGTGCAGGCATTACGGGATAATGATCAAGCGCATATTCATTTATGCGTTTTCTGAATTCATCAATATCATCTGCTTTAAGGCTCATTCCTGCTGCCTTAGGGTGACCGCCGAACTGTGATAATAAATCCTCACAGTCTGAAATTGCATCATATATATTAAAGCCGTCAATACTTCTTGCCGAGCCTCTTGCATTTCCGTTTTCATCAACACCGATGATTATAACAGGTTTGCCGTATTCATCAAGCACACGTGATGCCACTATACCAACAACACCGTGATGATAGCTCTCACCGCTGATAACGATAACTCTGTTTTTAACAAGTGCAGGATTTTCGGCAATTTTAAGCTTAACATCTTCAAAAATATTCTGTTCTAATTCCTGACGATGCGTATTATCTATATTAAGCTGATCTGCCTTAAATGCAGCATCATCAAAGCTTTCTGCAATAAGGAGTTCTACGGCACGCGAAGCACTGTCCACCCTACCTGTAGCATTAATTCTTGGGCAAATCATAAAGGCAACATCAGTTGAAGAAAGCATTTTTTCGTCTGCTCCTGCTGCCCTTTTCAAGGCTTCAATACCCATCCGTGAGCCCTCGTTTATCATTCTGAGACCTGCCTTAACAAGACCTCTGTTTTCACTTACCAGCGGCACAATATCGGCAATTGTTCCGATAGCCACCAAATCTGAAAACTGATAAAGCATATCCTCGGTATCTCCGTAAATGGCACAAACAAGCTTGAAAGCTACACCAACACCTGCCAAATCACGGAATTTAATATCATTATCCTCTCTGTGAGGATTTATAACTGCTTCTGCCTTTGGCAAAACATCACCAATCTGATGATGGTCTGTAACAATAAGCTCCATACCAAGAGAATAGATATAATCCGCTTCATCAATCGCAGAAATGCCGTTATCAACAGTTATAATCAGTTTTGTTCCACCGCTTTGAATTTTATCAAGAGCGGTTTTATTCATTCCGTAACCCTCTGCTTCACGTGAGGGAATATAATAATCAGCCTCTGCACCCATATTTCTTAAAAATGTAATAAGAAGTGCCGTTGAGGTTACACCGTCACAATCATAATCACCGTAAACAGTAATTTTCTCTCCGAAATCTATAGCCTGCTCTATTCTTGCAGCAGCCTTTTCCATATCTTTCAGCTTAAACGGATCTGAAAATTCACAGGATGAGGCCAGGAAATCGGAAACGTCAATATCTTCTCTGATTCCTCTTGATACAAGCAGGAAGGCCACGAAGGGATCAATATTAAATTTTTCACTTACTTCGGAAGCCCTTTCCTTATCCGCATCTGCGATTATCCATTTTTTATATGCCATTATGAATTCTTATCCACCTGATGAAATTTTTTAAGATTGCCGCGTTTAGCAGCTCTTTTTTTCAGTTCCTCTTCTATATCTTCAGGCGTGATTCCCTGATACGCCATCATTACAAGTGTATGATAAATAAGGTCTGTAACTTCATAAACGGTTTCTTCTTTGTCATTGTTTTTTGCAGCAATCACCATTTCGGTGCATTCCTCGCCAACTTTCTTAAGAATTTTATCAATTCCCTGCTCAAATAAATATGCTGTATATGAGCCTTCAGCCTGTTCATTTTTTCTGTCTATAATAACCTGATATTCTTCTTTAATTAAATCCATCAGAATTCTCCTTTAATTTCATTAAAAAAGCAGCTATGATTGCCTGTGTGGCAAGCTGCACCTGTCTGTATTACTTTAATAAGCAGCGTATCGTCATCACAATCACCGTGAACTGAAACAATTTTCTGAAGATGACCGCTTGTTGCCCCCTTGTTCCAGAGTTCCTGACGTGAACGTGACCAAAACCATGTATAGCCTGTTTCAAGCGTTTTCTGCATTGACTCTCTGTTCATATATGCAAGCATAAGAACTTCATTGGTGCCGTCTTCCTGAATAATCGCAGGAATAAGCTCTGCCTTTTTAAAATATTTTTCTATATCAATCATCTGCATACCTCTACTGCTTCACTGAGCTTCAGTGTTCCGTTATAAATACTTTTACCGCATATTGCACCGTAAAGATTTTCATTTTTCAAAGCAATAATATCGTTTATGTCAGTTATTCCGCCCGAAGCCGTTATATCGCAGGAAACCGCTTTATTTATTTCAATAAGCTGCTCAATATTCGGGCCGCTTAATGTGCCGTCCTTTGAAATGTCTGTATAAATAATCGTTTTTACTCCAACATCTTCCATACGCTTTGCAAGCTCCGTAAAATAAACGTCTGAGCTTTCCGTCCAGCCCTCTGTGGCAGCAAAACCGTTTTTTGCATCAATGCCAACAGCAATTATATTGCCGAATTCCTTGACAGCTTCTTTAACAAGCTCCGGATTTTTTAGGGCAACAGAACCAAGAATTATTCTGCTAATTCCGTTATTTACATAAAAATCAATATCCTGCATTGTGCGGATGCCGCCGCCTATTTCAACCTTAAGACTTGTTTTCGACGCAACATCTGTAAAGGTTTTAGCATTTACAGGCTTTTTCTCTAAAGAACCATCCAGATCAACCATATGTATCCACTGTGCGCCTGCCTGAACAAACTGCTGAGCAGTTTCAAGTGCATCATCTGCAACCTGTTGGGCAGTTGAAAAATCACCCTTATAAAGGCGGACAGGCTTACCGCCGATTATATCTATTGCAGGAAAAATTATCATTACAGAACTCCTTTTGTTGAAAGAATACCGCCGTTATTTTCTGCAGCGGCAATTTTTAATGCGTGAGCAAATGCTTTGAAAATTGCTTCTATTTCGTGATGTGAATTTAAGCCGTAAAGCACATTAATATGAAGTGTTATTCCTGAATTAACTGCAAAGGCACGGAAAAATTCCTCAGTACAGCAGGTTTCATAATCACCGCATCGTTCCTCGTTGAAATTTGCCTTAAAAACAAGAAACGGTCTGTTTGAAATATCCAGAGCACAAAGAGCAAGACTTTCATCCATAGGAATATAAAAAGAGCCGTATCTGTTTATTCCGCCCATATCACCAAGAGCCTGCTTAAAAGCCATACCAAGGGCAATTCCCGTATCCTCAACCGTGTGGTGCGTATCAACCTCTAAATCACCCGTAACATTAATTTTCAGTCCGAATCCACCATGAACACCGAAGGCGGTGAGCATATGATCAAAGAAGCCGACACCTGTTGACACCTGCACAGCTCCGCCGTCAAGATTAAGCTCTATTTTAATTTGGGTTTCCTTTGTGTTTCTTTCAATTACAGCAGTTCTCATCGCAATAACCTCGTTCTGTTTTAATCTTTAAAAAGGCTGTTCATTAAACCTTCAATTTTTTCTTTTCTTTTTTCTGTTTCGGATTTATCAACAGAAATGGTGATAACATCCCCCTCTTTAACACCGTCAGGCAGTACCTTTTCCGGAATATCTGCAAAACTGCCCTCTTCAATTTCACAAACGGCAAAACCATTTTCCAATCTGTCAATAATAAGCCTTTTCATATGTAATTAACCCTTTTCTTTATAAACCTTCAAATCTGTTTTATCTGAAACAACAGAAATATTGCCCTTAATATCTGTTCTGTAAACCTTGGCACCAACATTATCTAAAGCCTCCAATGCCTCCGCATGAGGGTGATTATAGGAATTTCCTTCGCCAACCTCAATAACTGCATATTTCGGTGAAACGGCATTAATAAATTCAGGCATAGATGCCGTGTTGCTTCCGTGGTGACCAACCTTCAAAACATCAGCTTTCAAATCTTCTTTTGAATATGTGCTCATAATTTCACTTTCGGAAAGCATTTCGGCATCGCCCATAAACAGAAAAACAGTATCACCGTATTTAATTTTTATAACAGCGGAGTAATTGTTCAGACCATTATATGCTGAATTAACAGGTGCAAGCATTTCCATACGCAGTTCACCCTCATCCAAAACAACAGTGCCTGCCTTTGCAGTTTTAATACTTAAACCCTTATCCGAAATTGCCTGAAGCAGATTTTCATACGTTTGCGTGTTTGTTGATACCATTGGCATATAAATCTCGCCTATGTCAAAGCTTTCAACAATCTGTTTCATTCCGCCGATATGATCTGCATGAGGGTGAGTTGCAACAAGATAATCTATTTTGGTATAGCCAAGGGCAGTAATCCTATTGGCAATAGCAGTGCCGTAATTAGATGTGGAAGCATCAATCAGCATACATTTACCATTCGGAAGCTGGATAAACTCACTGTCTCCCTGACCGACATCAAGATAGTTTACAACAATTGTGTTTTCCGTTTGCAGATTGCTGTTAATATTCTTGCTATCAAGAATTTCATCGCCGAAAAGATAGCTTCCAGCACCAAATACAGCAAACACGATTAAAGCAATTATAATTGATACTAATCTTTTGTTTTTCATTTTTCAAATCTAACCTTTATTGAATTTGCGTGGGCAGTCAACCCCTCTGACTCTGCAAGCGTAACTATTTCATTCTTTGCATTTTCAAGTTCTGACTCTGTGTAATAAATAAATGAAGATTTTTTAACAAAGCTATCTACCGAAAGAGGACTGAAAAATCTTGCAGTGCCGCTTGTTGGAAGCACATGGTTAGGCCCTGCAAAATAATCTCCGAGAGGCTCAGGAGACCAATTACCAAGAAATACCGAGCCTGCATTGTCAATCATACCTATATACTTGAGAGGTTCTTCAACACAAAGCTCAAGATGCTCAGGTGCAAGCTCATTTGCAAAATCAATTGCTTGCGAGAGATTTTCACATACAATAATTTCACCAAAATCATTGAGTGACTGCTCAATAATTTCCTGCCTTTCAAGATATTTAATCTGCTTTTCAATCTCCTTAACTGTTGCCCTTGCAACTGTTTCGGATGTTGTAAGCAGAATTGAAGATGCCATTTTATCGTGCTCTGCCTGGCTCATAAGATCTGCTGCAAGAAAAGCAGGCTTTGCACTTTTATCTGCAACAATAAGAATTTCAGACGGGCCTGCAACCATATCAATATCAACAACACCATAAAGCAGCTTTTTGGCTGTTGCAACAAAAATATTACCCGGGCCTACAATTTTATCAACCTTCGGGATTTTCTCTGTTCCGTAGGCAAGTGCGGCAACTGCCTGTGCACCGCCGCAAAGGAATACTTTATCCACACCGGCAACGGCAGCAGCAGCCATAATATTCGGATTGGGGCTTCCGTCTTTGGCAGGAGGCGTAACCATAATAATTTCCTTAACACCTGCAATTTTAGCAGGAATTGCGTTCATTAAAACAGAGCTTGGATAAGCAGCTGTGCCACCGGGCACATAAATACCGACTCTGTGAAGTCCCCTTACCCGCTGCCCCATAATAACGCCGCTTTCCTTCGTTGTCATCCAGCTCTGCTGTGCCTGACGTTTATGGAAATCATAAATATTGTTTTTTGCATCTGTTATTGCCTTTTCGAAATCATCATCGACTAAATCAAGATACTCTGAAAGCTCTTCCTTCTCAATAATAGCCTTTTTAGGCACAGCACCATCAAACCTTACGGTGTATTCACGCACTGCTTCATCACCGCCGTCCTTAACACCCTGAATAATAGATGTAACTATATCAACAATTTTCCGGTCTGTTTCACCACTGCGTTTTTTGAGATTTTCTATAAGTGCATATTCATTTTTACCATTTGCTTTTGTAATTTTCATAATTCAACCTCACACCTGGCTTGCGAGCTCCATATCTGCAAGAAATGCTTCAATCTCATCCTTGCGGAGCTTCATCGATGCCATATTAACGATTACACGTGCAGAAATAGGAAGTATTTCCTCAACCACTTCAAGCCCGTTTTCTTTCAATGTTGAGCCTGTTTCAACAATATCAACAATACCGTCTGCCAAGCCGAGAAGCGGTGCAAGCTCAACACTGCCTTCAATCTTTATTATGTCTACATCCATACCCTTTGATTTAAAAAATTCTCCTGCAACCTTAGGATATTTTGATGCAACCGTCTTTCTTTTATAGCCGCTGAAGAAATCTGTTCCCTTCGGGCAAGCGAGAGCAAATCGGCATTTTCCGAGATTTAAATCCATAACCTCATAGAATGAGCTGCCGTGCTCAACAATTGTATCCTTACCTACAACACCGATATCACACACGCCGTGCTCAACATAAGTAATAACATCAGGTGCCTTGGAAAGCACCGCTTCATATTTATCAACAGGAAGAATTAATCTTCTGCCCTTATTTTCAAGTTCTTTTGTATCAAGCCCCATAGTCTGAAACAGCCTTACAGAGCATTTTTCAAGTCTGCCCTTAGTAAGTGCAATTCTGATAGGTCTTTCAACATTTATAATCTCATTTTTTACATCGCATAAGGCATTAACATCAACACCAAAACCAATAGCAGGCGCATCCATTCCGAACTCTGCAAGAAGATTATCGTATCTTCCGCCTGAAAGAATCGTAACACCTGAGCCCTCGGCATAGCCTCTGAAAATAACACCTGTATAATAATTTGAACGGTTCACAAGACCCAAATCTATCATTACACTGTCTGATATTCCCATACCGTCAAGCTGTTCAAACAGGGTTTTAAGATAATCAAGAGCCTGATTTGATGCCGACGTGCTGTAAAGCTCTTTAGCTTTACTCAAAACATCTACACCACCGAACAGCCTTGGAAGCCTGTGAAGTACGGCAGTTTCGGCACTGTTGCCCATTTTATCCAGCAAATCGCCGAGTGCGGCATAATTCTTGCCTTCAATAAAATTACAGATGTCTGCCTTTTGAGTTGCGGTGATGTTCATTTTATTAAGAATTGCATTAAAGAAGCCCGCATGACCGATTTCAATTTTGAATGAGTTAAGGTCAGATCTTTTCAATGCCTCAACAGCCATTGAGATAACCTCAATATCCGCCTCAAGCGAGCCGTCACCGATAAGCTCTACACCACTTTGCGGAATTTCATCAGTTCTTCCTGCAAGCACCTTATTTTTAACAAAAACATTTTGGTTATAATAAAGCCTTACAGGAAAATCACTGTCCTTTAATCTTGTTGCAACAAGACGGGCAATGGGCATTGTGTTATCAGGGCGAAGAACTGTTGTTCTTCCCTGATTATCTGTTAATTTATACATTTCATCTGCTTCAATTCCTGCATTGGAACAATTAAAAACATCAAAAAACTCAATTGCAGGCGTTATGACCTTGCGGTAAGCTTTCTCCTTATATAAAGCAGATAAGGTTGCTTCTACATTTTTTCTGTCGTCACATTCTTCAAAAAGAAAGTCACGACTACCCTCAGGCGTTATATTTGAATATCTTTTCATAATTATCTCCTTAAATCGCACTTTAGTGTGCTAATGTGGTAATATGCTATCACACTAAACCGTAATTGTCAATAATTAAATTAAATCTTTAAAATCCGAATAAGGAAATCTGATTACTGTCAGGCAAATCACCGAGTGCACCGCATTCACGAAGCGAATCCACAACGCTTGCACCGATATGTGCACGTGCCATCAAATCATCACAGGATATAAATTCTCCGCCGCCGTCATGAACGGCATCTGAAATGGCTTTTGCAGCAGTTTCACCAACACCTGCTATAGCCGAAAACGGAAGTCTTATTTTACCGTCCTCAATTTTATAGACACGCCAGTCAGATTTATATATATCAACGGGAAGAAACTCTATACCTCTTGCAAGCATTTCAATAACAATCTGCAAAACAACATAGGTACCTTCTTCCTTGGCTGTTTTATCGTTACCCTTATTCTTTATTTCTTCCATTTTCTTTTTAACGGCAGCCTCCCCTGCTACTGCAGCCACGGCATCAATATCACCGCCGCGAACAGTAAAGTAAGCTGAATAAAAATGAATGGGATAATAAATTTTATACCATGCAAGGCGAAGTGCCGCAATAACATAAGCTGCAGCGTGTGCCTTGGGGAACATGTACTTAATCTTATAACAGGAATCAATATACCACTGCTCAACGCCTATTGTTTTCATTGCATCCTCATAAGGCGGCAGTTCTTTCGGCGCCTTACCCTTACGGGTATATTCCATAATCTTAAAGCAGTCCTTTTTAGATAATGGAGATTCCTTGCCTGTTCTTCTTTCATAATCCTCGGTAACGTGAATTAGATGTGTCATAATATCATCACGGCAGCCGATAACCTGAGAAATCGTGCAGGTGCCGTTCTGAATAAGCTCCTGCGCATTACCGAGCCACACATCCGTACCGTGAGAAAGACCTGAAATCTGAAGCAAATCCGCAAAGGTTTTAGGCTGTGCCTCAACAAGCATACCGATAACAAACGGTGTACCCATTTCAGGAATAGCAAGCGTACCCGTTGTACAGTCAATATCCTCAGGTGAAACACCTATAGGATCTGTTGATGTAATAAGCTGATAAAGCTTCGGATCTGACAAGTCAACATCCATTACGGGAATACCTGTTGAATCCTCAAGGTATTTATAAAGTGTCGGATTATCGTGTCCAAGCTCATCAAGCTTTAACAGCGTATCGTGAAGAGAATTTTTAAAGTCGAAATGCGTTGTATATGTTCCCTTTTTCTCGTCGTTTGACGGATACTGAATAGGTGTGAAATCTTCAACTGTATATTTATCTGGCACAACAACCATTCCGCCGGGGTGCTGACCGGTTGTTCTCTTAATACCTGTGCAGCCGACAGTTAATCTGTCTATCTCAGCCTTAGGCGTTCCGCTCAGCTGTTCACGCTCATCAAGATACTTCATAACATAGCCATACGCTGTTTTATCTGCAACAGTTGCCATAGTACCTGCCTTGAACACGTATTCCTTTCCGAACAGTTCTTCTGTATATCTGTGCGAACGTGACTGATATTCACCGGAAAAGTTAAGGTCTATATCAGGCTCTTTATCACCGTCAAAGCCAAGGAAGGTTTCAAACGGAATTTCGTGACCGTCACGCTTCATAGGATTGCCGCATTCAGGGCAATCCTTAGGCGGCAAATCAAAGCCCGAGCCATATTCACCCTTCAGGAAAAATTCACTGTGCTTGCATTTTTTGCAGTAGTAGTGAGGCGCAAGAGGGTTAACTTCGGAAATACCGCCGAAATGAGCAGCAAGAGATGAACCTACCGAGCCTCTCGAGCCAACTAAATAGCCGTTTCGCTCACTCTCCTCAACAAGACGCTTTGCAATAACATAAAGTACACCGAAGCCGTGACCTATAATGGAATCAAGCTCACGCTGCAATCGCTGGGCAACATATTCAGGCACAGGATCACCGTAAAGCTCCTTCGCCATATTCCAGCACTTCTCGGTAAGCTCCTCATTGGCACCGTCAATGTGCGGCTGGAATGTTCCCGGAGGAATAGGAGGAATATTATCCATTACGGAATCCGCTATTTTATTGGGATTGTCTATAACAAGCTCTCTGGCTCTGTCACCTGCCCACGCAAAATCCTCAAGCATTTCTTCCGTTGTTTTAAAATAAAGCGGTGCCTGATTATCTGCATCATCAAAGCCCTTTGAAGCCATAATGATTGCACGGAATTTAGCATCCTTTTCATCAAGGAAATGAACATCTCCCGTTGCAACTGTTAATTTTCCGAGCTTGTCCGCAAGGGCAATAATCTTCTTATTGATATTAATTAAATCTTCCTCTGTATTAACCTTCCAGTGAAGATTCTTCTTTTCCTCACCCTTTTTATTCTTTACATATTCCTCACTGCTTGTACGAAGCATAAAAGCATTGTTGCCGTTTGGCTGAATTTCAAGATAATCATAAAAGGACGCAATCTTTTCAAGCTCTTCGTCTGATTTTTCTTCAAGAATTGCCTGATAAAGCTCACCCTGCTCACAGGCTGAGCCGATAATAAGCCCATCCCTTTTCTGAGCAAGCATACTTTTGGGAATAAGCGGGCGTGTTTTAAAGGTTTTTATATTGGAATGAGAAATCATCTCATACAGATTTTTTCTGCCGTATTTGCGTTCTTCCTTAGGAATGGATTCATCAAGCGATGTATCCTCCTTAACAAGAAGAATAACGTGATGACGCTTATACTGATTTGTTTTCATATTCATAAAATCGGGATATTTTTCGTCATCAACCAAATATCCCTCCATACCAAGAATAAGCTTAATCTTTCCCTTGGCAGCATTATAAGCCTCAGGTAATGCCTGCACAACACCATGGTCAGTAACCGCAATTGCTCTGTGTCCCCATTTAATTGCCCTGTTGATAAGTGCTTTAGGAGAGGATATTGCATCCATTTCCGAAAAAGATGTATGCAGATGAAGCTCAACGCGTTTTTTCTCTGCATGATCCTCTTTTTCAGCCTTGAGTACAGTTTGAATACTGTCAGGTGTAATCATATATTCACTTGTAAATTTATCATCTCTGTAATTGCCCTTAACCATAAGGGTTTTTGCCTGCTGAATTTTTTCTGCAACACGGTCAACCTCCGCCTTTTCTGCAAAAACCTTAACGGTTACGGAAGATGTGTAATCCGTAATGTCAAAGGTTAAGATTTTATACACACCTCTCTTAGTGTCCTTAACCTCAAATTTTATAATATCTCCCCAAACCGTAACATTTCCCGAATCAAAGCTGAGCTCTGAAATCGGTCTTGGCTTTTCGTGAATGGGTCTACCCATAACTGCCTTGGCAGTATCTATGTAAATAGGTAAATCACCCAACAGTTCGTGCTTGATATTCTGGGCAATTTCCTTCTTCTGTTCTTCCTCTTTTGCTGCTTTTTCCGCAATTGCCGCCTTTACTGCCTTTTCAATATCAAAGGCTTCTGTTTCAATCAGTTCAACTTTAAGTGACAAGCCGAACATATCCAAAACGGCATTTTCAATTTCTTCATCAATTTTCTGGTTTTTAAGTATATCAAGTCCGCCCTTTTTGAGCGAAACCTTAAGTATATTTTCGTTTAACTCAACATCCGCATTCTCAAAAAAACCGTTTGCGGCAGACGTTTTTCTGCGAACATAATCTATAATTGAGCTGAAATAGGCTGTTTCAAAAAGCTCACTCATATATCTTGGCTTTATAAGAACTTTTTTGAGCCCCATTTTTTCCTTAATGCTGTTTTCGGCATTAACTATTTCACAATAAGGCACAAGCTCTGCAAGCTTCAGAACAACAAGCAGCTCCCTATCCTCTTTTTTAACAGCAAAACGCAGAATTTCGCCGCCCCCTAAACAGGAAAGCTGATAGTTTTCAACATAAGCACCTAAATAATCTCTAAACAAATTCATTATAATTTATCTATCTCTTTCATCAATTCATCAAGTAATTTATCTTCGGGCACCTTTCTGAGTATTTCGCCCTTTTTAAAAATAAGACCGTTTCCGTCACCGCCTGCAACACCTATATCAGCCTCTTTTGCCTCGCCCGGTCCGTTAACAATACAACCCATAACTGCAACCTTAATCGGCTTTTTGCAATCCCTGAGCCTTTCCTCAACCTGTTTTGCCAGACCAATCAAATCAATTTTTGTTCTGCCGCAGGTTGGGCAGGAAATAAGATACGGACAATCATTTTTAAGCCCTATCGCTTTCAGTATATCAAATGCGGCAAACACCTCTTTAACAGGTGCATCCGAAAGACTAACACGGATTGTGTCGCCTATGCCTTTTGTTAAAAGAGAGCCGATTCCGATTGATGATTTTATGATTCCCATTCTTTCAGTTCCCGCTTCGGTTACGCCAAGGTGAAGCGGATAGCTGCATTTTTCAGCCGCAAGCTCGTAAGCAGCAATCATTGTGTTTACATCAGATGATTTAATGGAAATTACAATATCATCAAAATCAAATTTTTCAAGAAGCGAAGCGTGATAAAGAGCCGATTCAACCATAGCCTCAGGCGTTGGTGAACCGTGCTTTGCAAGGATTTCTTTTTCAAGACTGCCGCTGTTAACACCTATTCTGATAGGAATACCTTTCACTGCACAGATGTCTGCCACTGCCTTAACCCTTGCTTCATCACCGATATTACCCGGATTAATTCTGATTTTATCTATTCCGCGTTCGGCTGCACCCAAAGCAAGCCTGTAATCAAAATGAATATCTGCAACAAGCGGAACATCAACTGCGTTTTTTATAGGCTCAATCAGGCTTAAAGCCTCTTCATTCGGAACAGCAAAACGAATAACCTGACAGCCTGCTGCCGCAAGTTCCTTCGCCTGCTCAACAGAATGCCCAACATCAGCGGCGGGAATATTCAGCATAGACTGAACAAGCACAGGTGAATCACCGCCGATAAATGTATTTCCGAGCTTTATTTTTTTTGTTTTTCTTCTGTTAATCATAATTAAGTCCTCTTATCAAAACAGCTTTGTAATATCTGAAAATGTTACAAAGAACATAAGCAGCAGCAAAAGAGCAAGACCTACTGCATTTATTATATATTCCCACTTTGTAGGAAGTTTCTTTTTGGTTATACCCTCTGCAAGAAGCAGGAAGAAACGCCAGCCGTCCAGTGCCGGTATCGGAAAAAGGTTGAAAAGACCTACATTGATGGTAAGCAATGCCATTATTCTTAGCATGGACGGAATACTTGTTTTAACTGCATCGGAAACAACCGAAACTGTACCGACAGGTCCGCTTAAATCGGACAGACCGTATCTGCCGACTAAAATATCATGAACTGAAAGGAACACCATTCTTGCATAGGATATAAAATTGTTGACTGTGCTTGACAAAACTCCTGTAAAGGTTTTCTCCTTTCCAAGCAGCCAGAAGTCCATATTTATATACTGATGCCCCTCGTACTCCTCCATATCAAACTGAATATTCAAAGTAACATCTTTTCCGTCACGTTTAACCACCATTTCAACATTTCCGTCTGCGGAACGTGAAAGACCGGTCTGTACATCTGTCGGAGTATAAATTCTCATACCGTCAATATTTTTAATTTCATCGCCTGCCTGAAGTCCGTAAGACGGGCTTACAGCTGTATCATCAAACTTAGCTACCGTTGAAGTGCCCACAAGATTCTGGCTGCATATTATACCAAGCATAATAACAAGGCCTAAAAGCAGATTCATTAATGCACCTGCAACAACAACAAAAATTCTTGCACTAACCCTCTTATTAGAGAAAGAACCATCGCCGCCCGAATCTTCATTTTCTCCCTCCATTGAGCAAAAACCGCCGAATAATATCAAACGCAATGAATAGGTTGTATCTCCCTTTTTGAAGGAAAACAGCTTTGGTCCCATTCCGATTGCAAATTCATTAACCTTGATTTTCATTAAGCGTGCAGCAATAAAATGACCGCCCTCGTGAATCAAAATAATAAGTTCAAAGAATAGTATTGCAATAATAATCGGGTAAACCGTGTTCCAGATAGATGTTAAATTCACCAAATCGCCTCTTTAATTAATAGTCTGCTTAACATATTCCCTCGCCGCCGTGTCCGTTTCAAGCACATCTTCAAGGGTGAAATTTTCTTTTTCAGGAGCCTTAAGCATAGCCTCCTCATTAAGATATGCAATATCCGTGAATTTAATTTTACCTTCAAGGAAAAATTTAACGCTTTCTTCATTTGCACCGTTTGCGGCCGCAGGATGAAGTCCGCCCATTTCAATTGCATTTTTGCACACATTTATACATTTAAAGGTGTCATAATCGGGTTCAAAGAATGTAAGCTTTCCGTAGTCCGCAAGTGAAAGCGGAGCTACAGGGCTCGGCTGACGTTCGGGATATGTAAGTGCATACTGAATAGGAATTCTCATATCCGGCACACCAAGCTGTGCAATCATCGAATTATCCTGATAAACGATTGCCGAGTGAACTACCGATTCACGGTGAACAACAATTTCAATATCATCATTCAGCATATCAAAAAGCCATTTTGCCTCTATAAATTCCAGACCTTTATTCATCATGGTAGCAGAATCTATGGTTATTTTGGCACCCATATCCCAGTTAGGATGCTTAAGTGCATCGGATGCCGTTACGTTTTCAAGTTCTTCAAGCTTCTTTCCGAAGAACGGACCGCCCGATGCAGTAAGAATTATTTTCTTAATAGCTGATTTAGACGGGCTTCCCTGCATTGCCTGAAAGATTGCTGAATGCTCACTGTCAACAGGCAGAATGGAAACACCATATTCTTTAGCAAGGTTTGTTACAAGATGTCCGCCTGCAACAAGCGTTTCCTTATTCGCAAGAGCTATCGTTTTCTTTGCTTTTATAGCCTCCAGGGTCGGCTGAAGACCTATCATTCCGACAACCGAGTTAAGAACTGTATCCGCACCGCTGTAGGCTGCACACTCAATAAGACCGTTCATACCCGAAACAACCTTCGTATCCGTATCGGAAATCTTTATTTTAAGGTCATTTGCAGCAGCTTCGCTCATCATACAAACTATATCCGGCTTGAATTCACGCACCTGCCGATCCATTAAATCAACATTAGCATTTGCCGTAAGGCATTTGACGCTGTAGCCGTGCATACGGCATACATCAAGTGACTGCGTGCCTATTGAGCCTGTTGAGCCTAATATTGAAATGTTTTTCATTCAAATCACCTCTTTAAAAAGCAATTAGAGCCACGGCAAAGGTAAGCGGCAATGTGAAAAGTGATGAATCAAATCTATCCATAACACCGCCGTGACCGGGGAAGATTTTTCCAAAATCCTTTACTTGGAAATTTCTTTTTAATACCGAAGCACTTAAATCGCCCATCATTCCCATAAATGAAATCGGAAGACTGCATATAAGAAGTGTAATGATTCCTGCTGCTTCAATTTTTACATCTGCAAACTGATTATAAAGCACAACTGCAACGACATTTAAAATCAATGCAAATATCACTCCGCATACTGCACCCTCAACTGTTTTCTTAGGGCTGATATTCGGGCTCATCTTATGCTTTCCGAATGCCATACCGCCAAGCTGAGCTCCGCTGTCCGTTCCAAGGGCACAGATAAGTCCGAAGAAAATGAGATAAATACCGAACTGTTCATTTTCAAACATATCACGCAGCCTTACAAAAACCGAAAAGCCATACGGCACAAACACACTTGCAAAAACAGATATTGCAACATCCTCAAACTTTGTGTGGGCATATCCCTTAAGCATCGCAAGCAGGAATATCAGCACCAAAGCAATGATATAAACAACCTGCGGCACTGCATTCACAACATTTCCCCAATACTGTGAATCAACAAATGGAAGAAGCACCTTTGCGCTTGCAAAAAACGGAACACAAGCAGAAAATACCGTGCCGAGCACAACAATAAATTTATTTTTAACATTTGCACATTTCATGATTTCATTTGATGCAACTGCTGATAAAAATGCTATAACCGCAACAAAAAGCGGTGTGTTTATCTGCCACACAACAAGAGCAAGTATGCAAAGCAAAACAACTGCCGTAATAATTCTTTTCTTCATAAATTTTTCCTCCGTATCATCAATCATCCGCCGAATCTGCGGTTACGATGCTCAAATTCATACAAGGCTTCGTGCAAATCCTCTTCATCAAAATCAGGCCAAAGAACATCACTGTACCAGAATTCACTGTATGCAGCCTGCCAGAGCAGGAAATTGGAAAGCCTTTCTTCACCGCTCGGTCTGATAATAAGGTCGCAGTCCGGCATAGTATAAACATTGCTGCTTATATCCTTTTCGGTTATCTCTGTTTTACCTTCGGCTATCAGCTTGTTTACTGCGGAAACAATTTCCTGCCTGCCGCCGTAATTGATTGCAAGATTAACAAGCGTTCCTTTTCTTTCGGCAGTTTCAAATTCTGCTTCATCCATAAGGCTGAGGAGCTTAGAATCAATACCCTCACGCTCACCCACAAACTTTATTCGTATATCTCCGCTTTCGGTAAGCCTTTCCTTGGCTTCAATAAGAAAATCATGAAAAAGCCTCATCAGCGTGTCGACCTCTTCTTTAGGACGTTTCCAGTTTTCGGTTGAAAATGCATAGAAGGTTACCTCTTCTATTCCGAGCCTGCCGCATTCCTTGCAGATTTTTTCAAAAACATCTGCACCCGCTCTGTGACCTGCAGTTCTCGGAAGTCCGCGTTTCTTTGCCCATCTTCCGTTGCCATCCATTATAATTCCTATATGCCTTGGCAAAACTGAAAATTCTTTTTTCTCTTTTTGTTTTTTCTTAAATAAAGCCATAATATAAATGCTCCTTTAATGACAGAATGGCGGAGGTGCATTCCCCCGCCTATTCAGTTGGCAAAAGTCAGAAACGGTCTGACCGCCAACCTGTATTGTCAGATAGAAATAATTTCCTGTTCCTTTTTCTTTTCCATCTCTTCCGTTTGCTTAATGTAGCTGTCTGTAATATCCTGAAGCTTCTTTTCGCCGTCCTTCTGATCATCTTCAGTGATTGCGTTATCCTTTTTAAGCTTCTTTATATCATCCATAGCATCTCGGCGAACATTTCTGATTGCTACCTTTGCTTCCTCGCCGCGCTTTGAAATATCCTTAACAAGCTCCTTACGGCGTTCCTCTGTAAGAGGAGGGAAAGAAAGGCGGATAACCTTTCCGTCATTGCTTGGGTTAATTCCTATATCAGAGGTATTGATTGCTTTTTCAATTTCCTTTAATGTGCTTGCATCCCAGGGCTGAATCATTAACATTCTCGGCTCAGGAACACTGATAGCAGCCATCTGATTAATCGGAGTAGCACAGCCATAATAATCAACCATTAATTTATCAAGTATTGCAGGGTTTGCTCTTCCTGCACGGATTGCCTTGTAATCCCTGTCAAGTGCATCAAGGCATTTTTCCATTTTCTCTTTTGTTTTAGCAAATACAGTTTCCATAGTAGTTCCCTCTCTGATTAATTATTCTGCACAAGTGTGCCTATTGTTTCGCCGCAAACGGCTTTGCATATATTATCCGGATCGTCAAGATTGAACACAAGGATAGACATATCATTATCCTTGCAGAGTGAAAATGCAGTTGAATCCATAACCTTTAAGTCACGGTTAATAACCTCTCTGAAAGTTACGGTATCATACTTAACAGCATCATCAAACTTGTTCGGGTCTTTATCATAAACACCGTCTACATTCGTTGCCTTGAAAAGAACATCTGCATTGATTTCCACACTGCGAAGTGCAGCAGCCGTATCAGTTGAGAAGAACGGTGAGCCCGTGCCGCAGCCGAAAATAACGATTCTGCCCTTTTCAAAGTGACGGATAGCCTTGTTTCTGATATAAGGCTCTGCAATCTGACGCATTTCAATAGCAGTCTGCACTCTTACATCTGCACCAAGCTGCTCAAGCGCATCACAAAGTGCAAGAGAGTTCATAGCAGTTGCAAGCATTCCGATATGGTCTGCCCTTGTTCTGTCCATCCCTTCGCTTGTTCTGCCGCGCCAGAAGTTTCCGCCGCCGACAACAATGCCGACCTCAACTCCCATATCCGCAACCTTTTTAACCGATTTACAGATTGTAACAACAGTATCGTTATCTATACCTGTTCCCTTTGCTCCTGCAAGAACCTCACCTGAAAGCTTCAGCAAAATTCTTTTGTAAGCAATACCCATAATTTATACCTCCGTGTAAGTGGAAAGATTTAATTACTTATATTATTTATATATTAATATATATCACATATACATACATATATGATACGATGGATAGATGATCAATAGATAACAACTGATTGC
>OFGH01000107.1_pt1 | contig 77952 bp, 86 predicted proteins | sample 1521721 | NCBI WGS metagenome assembly OFGH01 (sample SAMEA3504132, study PRJEB24116) | mouse gut metagenome | biome: mouse gut; feature: mouse-associated habitat; material: faeces | place: Denmark | collected 2011
CACAAATTTGGGATTGAAAATTTTCAATTTTCAATCTTATCCCTCCAAGTTTAGATCTACTGTAATTTTATGATACCTCCCGTCCTCCTGCATGGCGGAACCATCTGGGCAGACAGCAAAAATGGATTGACCACTTTTACCGTTAAACTGCCCATTTCCCCCCAAAAAACAGCTCTTTGAACATTCGTAGTTCAATAAGCTATTAATTTTCTTCAAAACACATAAAATCACCTGGCCTTACTGATGTATGATACATATCAGCTTTTCTCTCTAAGGCTTTCTCCATATCCCATTTAATTGTACTGGCCTTAAATTCCACTCCCTTCTTCTCTAACCACTCTTCCCATTTTTCGATTATCCCAACCTCCCCCTGGGTTATGGCACCTTCCGAAAAAGCTCCCACTATTTTGGAATAGATCGAAGAATCAAATCCTGAGTACAGTATCCCCCATCCCTTATCCGGTTCTTTTTCGTTCATGTATCCCATTCCGCCAATGCCAATCGTCAATATTCCATTTTCATCCCGAAACGCATATCCGGCAATCTCCAATTCTGCATACGTCATCGCCATTTCTTTACTTGTCATAAGTGATGGGTATTTTTCCATATATATATTTGCAAGCTCCTCTAATTTCCGGGCTTGCTCCTCGCCGTCAACTATCATGCACGCGCCATTTCCTTCCGCGCCTTTCTTTCTGATTGAAGCGATTCCCGTGTATTGGTTTATTGTAACATCAAACCGCTCATTTATGCAGGAACACTTTATCTCATCAACCCCCATAAACTCTTTCAGGGTATTTTCCAGAAAAGCATTCATTCCACAGGCATTCATAAGCCCTCCCAGCCTGTCTTCCTGAACCAGGTAACGTTTTCCGGTTTCAGAATCAACCTGGACAGTTGTGTTTTGGGGATCGAACCTGTAATATTTATCTGACGTTTTGTCATATATGCTCCAATGATTTTTTATTCCGTCTTTATTATAAACAGAGACTGTGTATTTCTCATTTTCAACTTTTTCAAGCTCAGTGCATGCCTGTGCGCCCAGGCTTTCAGATACGGCTCCGCCCCTAAGGCCTGCGTTCATGCAACTATATGCATCATATGCGCTTAACCGGCCATTTTCAACCCGCCTCTCCGGCTGACAGGAATCCGTCCTGCCCACCCGTTCAAACAAGGATTTCCCCCGGTCAGGCGTATTCGTAGTCCTATACTCATATTGTCTTCCCCTCATCAAAACACTGTTCATTCCAACACTCATTATATGGTCTCCATTTTTTTAATTATTTTTTTGACTCTTTACAGACTTAAAATGCCAGTCCATAAAGAGTCATATACAAAAAACTCCTGCGCTCCCTCGATCAATTGAAATTATATGTCACGTCTACTGTGGAGGCACTTCCTACAGCTACGCCTCCTATTTTCACATAATAAACACCAGAAGGTATTCTGGACATATCAATTTCCAGTACTTCAGTGGCATAATTCGCAAAATTAATATTAATCTGCGATCCCGAGTCCGGAATAAAATATATAGTCCCTTGAACTAAACTGCGGCCGTTATTTCTAGGCATGGTCAATGTCAATGTCGAATCATCATACACTGCCTGCATACCAACTGTATATGTAGTTTTTGATGTTCCGAACCTAAAAGTCTTTACAGTTCTGGCTCCAACTTCAGTGACAGCCTGCACAGCTTTCAACGACTCAACTTCACTTGCATATACATAGTCCATACTGCTGAATAAAAACAGGGCAGCCATTGCAAACACAAAATACTTAATCCTTTTCATCTTATTAACCTCCATTTTGAATGCGCAGGAGTTTTTTATCTGTGCTGTTTGACTGAAAATAATCCAGTCATAACGGCAGTAATACTTTAGAGATTCCTCTGTCAGTCAGAACCTCCAGCTGCTCCCCAAAAGGTCCAAGCATTACCTCTTTGAAAGAGGTATATACATCCATTTTTCATAGCGTTCCACTGCTTTCTGGTGAATAGAACTGGGAACGCCTACCTTATTTCCTACTTCTTCTATCCGTCCATTCCTCACCTCACATTTGGTTTCGTTAATTATGAATTCCCTGCTGGTATCTACTCCTAATTCCTTCAGAAATTCCAACATCATCGGTGTGCTGACCGTTGCGCGATGTAGTGCCGAAAACGCCTGCTGGTCGCCGAAACGAATCAATGCGCTCAGGCCAAATGCAAATGAACCTGCATTTTGGTAATCCTCCGCTGTTCCCTTTCCATAACTGTCAATTCTTACTCTATCCCTCTCCACCGTGAACTTATAACCATTCCCAAATTCAAAGACATTTCCCACGCCTATGCTAAGGCGGTTCCGCAAAGGGTCATAGCCTGTGGGATGTGTGGTTTTATATGGATGATCCAGTCTGCCAAAAACGCTTATTTCCTCTGGTGTATATCTTACTGCTGCATTGAGGGTAAATACCTTCTCTCCATTGATACAATAGGTACTCGTAGTGGCATCAACTATCTCCGAAGTGATTTCAATTTCGTCACCCTGCAGCGTATCTACTATATTTTTTCCCAGCCCCATCTCCTCCATCAGGCTGATCATCTTTTTAACACCGCTTTTACGCTGTTGGTCAAAACCATTCAGCGCATCGGAATTTTCGCCATTCAAGTTATCATTAAAATACTCTACAAATTCATCATGCGAGCCATCTTTTGTAGACAGTTTCCCTGTTTTCATGTTGTAAATATACGAATTAACGCTCCCAACTCCACTAATGCTCATTCTTTCCTCCTTGCAAGGCGAACCAATACACACTTGCCTGGTATTAATCCGCCTTGTTCTCCAAACTTTTATAACGCCATTTTAAAAATCTCTCTTCCACCTGCGCAGCTACTCACCCAACGCTATTTTCAATAACGTCCATACTGCACTATAATATATCGGCAAAAAAGAGCTTGTTCTTTATATAGATTGTAAATTAATTAGCCAGGTGAGGCGGAACGGAGGGAGATATATCCGGGCCTGCCGGGATTATGAGGGATCGGATTCCTGAGAAGGGCTTTTCTGATACTGGCTGGGTGTTTTGCCGGTGTACCTTTTGAAAAGGGTAGCAAAATAGTTCGGGGTATCAAAAGAGAGCCTGTCTGATACCTGGGTGACGGAAAGCCCCTGCTTCAAGAGCTGCTTGGCTCGCGCGACCTTGACATAGTTGATGAAGGCCCGGGGTGTGATGCCGGTTTCCTCCCTGAATTTTGACTTGAAGCGGGAAAGGGAAAGGCCGCAGCTTGCCGCGGTGTTTTCCAGGGCGATGGGCTCATCGATATGTTCGTGGATATAAACGATTGCTTCACTGATCTGGTCGGCCTGCAGCGGTTTCAGCTCCCGGGAAAGCAGGATCATACGGTAAAGGCAGCTGGTAAAAAGCGCCTGCCCCAATGCCTGGGAGATGGGGTCTGAAGATGCCAGGCAGAAAAAAGCTTCTCTGAGCTGGCTTTCCAGGGCGGCGTTCCCGCGGAATATCCGGGGCAGCTCTTGAAGGGCAGAGGCAAGCTGGGATGCCTGCGGCTCGCGGAAGGTCTGTGTGAGGGCGGAAAGACGGAGCTGAAACCACATCAGGTCGCTGATATGCTCCGGGAAATCGCCGGAGCTGTGCGGTTCTCCCGTGCGGGTGACAAAAATATCATAGCCGGTAAGCCGGAAAAGATGCCCGGAGGTTTCGTAGATTTGGAAGCCCTTGAGCAAAAAAACAATTTCCATGCAGCCGGGATGGGTATGCGGGACCAGCGGTTTTTCGGCTTTGCCGGAGGTCTGGATGCCGAACGTCTGGAGCCATGGAAGCTGCGTCTGCTCGGAAGAAAGGATCTTGCGGTGAGGAGTCCAGCAGTACTGGTCGATCAAAGGGATCATAATGTCTCCTTAAATTCTGAAAATTTGGATGGAGCCGTATAAATCCGTATCAAATATTTTTTTGAATGCGGAATGAATTTATATTTATTATAATCGATTTAATGATAAATACAATCTATTTCCGAAACATTTTTCGGGAAAGGGGGAGTAAAATGACATCAAAAGAACGTGTGCTGAGCACCCTCCATTTCACCAATACGGAAGAGCGTATCCCGCGGCAACTGTGGTCGCTGCCCTGTGCACAGGAGCACTGCCCGGAAATGATGGAGCGGCTGGCTCAGGACTTTGAGTGGGATTTTGACGGGCCGGATACGGTATGGAAGGAATATCCCGCCACCAAAGGCGACGCGTACGCAGTTGGGGAATACGTGGATGAATGGGGCTCCCAAAATGACCTGTTGATCAGTCCGCAGCTGTGGGATGAATTTTTCGCACCCATGTACCGTGATTATATTGAGATTGCACACCGGAACGGTAAAAAGATTTTTATGCACTCGGACGGGAACATCCTGCGGATTATTCCGAAACTGATTGACCTGGGGCTGGATGCGGTCAACAGCCAGCTGTTTTGCATGGGGCTTGAAAATCTGGCGCCTTATAAAGGGAAGATCACCTTCTGGGGCGAGATTGACCGGCAGCATCTTTTGCCGAAAGGAACGACAGCGGATATCGACCAGGCTGTGGAATCGGTCTACATAACTTTGTGGCAAAATGGCGGCTGTATTGCGCAGTGCGAGTTCGGGCCGGGGGCAAATCCGGAAAATGTATACCGCGTCTACCAGGCGTGGGAAAAGATCAGAAAAAATAAACCAATCAATCAAAAGGCGTCAATGCCGGGAGGAAAAGACATGAGCATTTTAAGTGAAATTTCTGAGAATCTCCAAAGAGGAAAAGCAAAGATTGTCAAAGAGCTGGTTCAGCAGGCCATTGACGAAGGCGTTCCCGCGCGTGACATCCTGGAGCAGGGCCTGCTTGCCGGGATGGACGTTGTCGGCGATAAGTTCAAAAAGAACGAGGTTTTCGTTCCGGAGGTTCTGGTGGCTGCCCGCGCGATGAATATGGGCACTACCCTGCTGAAGCCCCTGCTGGCTGAAAGCGGCGTAGAAGCAGCGGGTAAGGTCTGCATTGGTACGGTAAAAGGCGACCTGCACGACATCGGCAAAAACCTGGTGAAGATGATGATGGAAGGCAAAGGCCTGGAGGTTGTGGACCTGGGAACGGATGTGGCTCCGGAAACCTATGTACAAACTGCGGTTGAGCAGGGCTGTCAGATCATCTGCTGTTCCGCATTGCTGACAACTACCATGCCGGTTATGGGCGAAGTGGTCAAAGAAGCGGAAAAAGCCGGTATCCGTGACAAGGTAAAGATCATGATCGGCGGCGCTCCTGTGACAGAAGCCTTCTGCCTGCAGATCGGTGCGGATAAATATACGACAGACGCGGCAAGCGCCGCGGATGCGGCAGTTGCATTCTGCCACGGGATGGCGTAAGATGGGCACAGAGAATATGCGGAAGGCTGATCCCGAATCGCTGAAGGAAGAAGTCCTGCGCCTGGGGGCAAAGTCTGTAGCTGTGACCGGCGTAAACAACATATCGTTTGACACGGCTTTCCGCAGTATGTGTGCTTCCAACGCCTGCGGCAATTATGGAAAAAGTTATATGTGTCCGCCGGACATTGGAGAGATTGACGATTTGATCCGGGAGGCAAAGACCTATTCCCAGGCGGTCGTTTATCAGACGGTGGGGCTGCTGGAGGACAGCTATGACTTTGAAGGCATGATGGAAGCCGGCCGGTTCCACAACGACCTGGCCCAGAACGTGCGGGAGCTGTTTGAAAAAAACGGTGTGAAAAAGGCGCTCCATTTAGGCGCCGGCGGCTGCCGCCTCTGCCCGGTATGCGGGAAAAAAACGGGGGATCCCTGCCGGTTTCCGGACAGGGCGATGTCCTCCCTGGAGGCTTACGGCATCAATGTATCCAGGCTGGCGAAGCAGTGCGGGATGCACTATATCAACGGGGAAAATACCGTGACCTATTTCGGGGCGGCGCTGTTTTAAAAAGCGCTGAAGAGAGGCTGGAAAGATGAAAAGAGAGATGAAAAAATGGCTGGAGGAATGGCGGACTGCGCCGGTGAAAAAGGCGTTCCCGATCCTTTCCTTTCCGGCCATCCAGATTATGGGGATCAGCGTCAGGGATCTGATCAATGACGCACACGCCCAGGCGAAAGGCATGAAGCTGGTGGCAGAGCGGACAGACAGCGCGGCTTCTGTAAGCCTGATGGATTTGTCTGTGGAAGCGGAGTGCTTCGGCGCCAAGATCCGGGTTTCGGACGACGAGGTGCCTACCGTAATTGAAAGCGTTGTGTCTTCCAAAGAAGAGGCAGAAGCGCTTATTGTCCCGCCGGTTGGAAGCGGGCGTACCGGGATCTATATTGACGCCATCAGACAGGCCGCAGCGGAAATCACAGACCGCCCGGTATTTGCCGGGGTGATTGGCCCTTATTCTTTAGCGGGGCGTCTGATGGATGTGACCGAGATCATGATCCTGTGCTATGAAGAACCGGATATGGTCCATACGGTTCTGAAAAAAGCAACCCGGTTTTTGATTGACTACTGTAAAGCGTACAAGGAATGCGGAGCCAACGGCATCGTGATTGCAGAGCCCCTGGCGGGCGTTCTTTCCCCGGCACTGGAGGAGGAATTCTCCGAGCCTTATGTGCGTGAGATCGTGGAAATGGTACAGGACGATTCATTCATCGTTATCTATCATAACTGCGGGAACAGTACGATGCTGATGACGGATTCCATTGCGGCGACGGGTGCGGCGGCATTCCATTTCGGCAACGCGGTGAATATGGAGGAAATACTTCAGAAAATGCCCAGGGATAAGCTGGTCATGGGAAATATTGACCCTGCGGGGCAATTCAAAAACGGCACTCCCGAGTCTATCCGGCAGGAAACGGCCGCGCTGATGGAAAGATGCTGTAAATATGATAATTTTGTAATCTCGTCCGGCTGTGATATCCCTCCCCTGTCAAAGTGGGAAAATATCGATGCCTTCTTCGGCGCGGTAAACGAGTTTTACGGAGCAAAAAAAGAGGCGTAAGATTGGAAATGGAAAGCGATGAAGCGAAGATCCGCTTTTGGAGCTGGAAACTACACGTAGTCGGTGAGGAAGCCCCGGCCGGGATCTGCGGAAACGCGGCGCCGGCAGGGGCAGAGCGCATTCTCCATGACAGAGACCGCGAAAAGAGCCTCTGCGCCGGCAGAACGTGCAGAAACGGTTAATCTTGGCAGAAACGCGGCGTTCCAGGATTTTGATATGGAACAGATGATGTTTGAAGAATGACGAAAGGGCAAGCATGATGACACATAGAGAACGTTTTATCAAAACATTAAAATGTGAGCCGATTGGCGGGCAGGTCCCTACATTTGAGCTGGTATTCTTCCTGACCATGGAGAAATTCGGGAAGGTTCATCCGGCCCACCGTTTTTACGAACAGTGGAACCAGATGAGCTACCAGGAAAAAAGCCTTCATATGAACGAGATGGCACAGCTGTATATTGATACAGCCAGGGCATATGGCCACAGCGCAATTTTTGTGCATCTCAATCCGGGCGGGGTAGAGAATACTCAGTGGCTGCTCGAGCTGATCCGCGAAAAAAGCGATGATGAGTATTATATCATGATGCACGGCGATCCCACCTGGGCAATTCCGGACGGGAACAGCATGATGGACTTTTCCGTAAGGATGTATGATGACCCGGAAGGGCTGAACGAGGAATCCCAAAAACGTCTGGACGATTCTCTGAAATTCGCGGCGGCGCTGGACCAGAAGGGGCACCTGCATGACGGCTTTGCGCTGTGTTCTGACTACTGCTTCAATGTGAACCCGTTTTTCAATGAGGAACAGTTTGACGAATTTATTGTTCCCTACCTGAAAGAGTCGATTGCGGAATACCGTAAAATGGGTTATTACACTATCAAGCATACCGATGGGAACATTATGCCGATTGTCAAAAAGATGGCAGACTGCAAGCCGGATGCCATCCATTCCCTGGATCCCCAGGGCGGCGTGTCCATTCCCGAGGTGAGGAAGATCATCGGGAATGATATCGCGCTGGTCGGCAATGTCAACTGCGGCCTTCTGCAGACAGGAACGGATGAAGAATGTCGCGAGGACATCATGCGCACACTGCGGGAAGGCATGGAAAACGGAAGAGGCTATGTTTTTGCCACCTCCAACTGCGTTTATACCGGGCTTGACCTGAACCGTTATGAGATGATGATGGAAATATGGAGAAGGTACGGCAATTACGAGGATTACGAAAAAAACTTCGGGAAAAAATAATCCTTCTGGAGGAAAAGCGATGAAAAGATTTCAGCCTGATTACAGACATGTGGAAAATGCTGCCAGGAATCAGGAAGCGTCCCGCTTCCGTTATACGAGCACCTGATCGCTACTGGGAAAATCAAGGAATTTTACAGTAAAAGCTTTGCCGGCTGGTATGACGGCAGTGAGAAAGAAATGGAGGAATACTTCCATTATTACTGCAGGTTTTTAAAAGAAAACGGCTATGATATTGTTCCGTTCGAATGCTGTGTGGGCGGGATTCTGCCCGGAGGAGGAGCGCTGGGAAAAAGCCGCATTGACCCTGCCATTAAAACCATGGAGGACTTCAGGAATTATCCTTGGGAGGAGCTGCCGGACCGCATCCCGCAGTATAAGCCCAGCATTGACCTGGTACACAGCTATGATAAGCCCTTTCTGCTGCATTCCTGCGGCTGTATTTTTTCCATCATGGACGACCTAATCGCAGCGGGAATCGACGCGAAGCATTCCAACGAGGACCAGATCGCCCTGTTTCCGGAATGGGTGGAACGGTACGGCAACCGGATCGGCAATTTCGGCGGTTTTGATGTGGACGCAGTCTGCCAGCTGGACAAAAAGGCGCTGAGGGAATATGCCGTGGATATACTGCAAAAAGTTGAAGGACACGGCGGCATCGCAATGGGAACCGGGAACTTGATCCCATCTTATGTGCCCTTGGAGAATTATCTCAATATGATTGAGATTGTACGGGAATACAAGGGGGATTTCAAGGAGTAGTCCCCTATGAGCCTCTCCTCACCGGATCGGAAAGCAGGCATCCGGGCAAGGGCCGCATACAGCCCCCTGCCCGATGCCTTTTCGCAGGTTCCGATGTGACACTTTATGGTATTACTCTCCTCTCGTCAAGCGCTTCCTCCTAAAAATTTTATCATTAAAGTCCGGACACTCCATAAAGCAAAGGTTTATGTGCCCCTGCGGAATATGATGTAAAGATTATATCTCCATGTCCAGGGTACTGCCGCTTTTCATTAGTGTGCCTTCCACAGATTCCCTTGTAACGCTGTAGTATGCCAGGTTATTTCCACAATATATCTAAATTTAGACAGATAGCGAAATGCCTGCAATCTGTTCCGAAGGAACCGTCTCACCTGTTTTTGTATATGTTACAGGCTCCTTTACAGCATCCATTTTTATTTCATCAGAACCGACACCGCCAGAATCTATGTTATCCTTTAGCAATACCTTTCCTTCTGCACTGATCTCCAAGAGACATCCTTTTGTCTCTTTGGTATCTGTATTGGCATCAGTATTCCTATTTTCTTCAATCCTCTCTTCCAGTTTTTCACGTTCTTCCTTACGTTTCCGGATAGCCTCCTCACGCTGTTCCTCTGCAATCCTGCGGGTCTCCTCCACATCCTTCTTCATACCCTCGTCAGCTTTCTCTTTGTAATCATAGGCCGCTTGGGTACAATCACCCATGTAGCCCATTGCCTGCTCCATCTTTTTGGCATCACCCTTGAGCCTCGCTTCCTTATAAACCCGTAACGGAGTATTGAGCAACTCCATGTTAGTCCTTGCACCTACAAGCCCTTCCATTGTCTTTGCATGCATAATACCATCCTCCTACCGTTTTTCCGGGACATAAAACCCCTTAGTTTTTCTTTCGGCGGTGTGAATATGCGATATTAGGTTTATGCTTCAAACAGCCGCTTTGATGTCATGTGCGGCATCAGAAAACGGCATTAAAATAGATATTACAAAAATGCCGTTTTCGGCCTCTGTATTCACTGCCCCGTTATACTTATTTACCACATCGCTTACATTCAGCAGGCCGATCCCATGTTCCATTAAATCCCCTTTACTCGTAAATCCATCTGCATATTTTTCTGTCCTGTCCCTACTGTTTTTTACTTCAAGCAGAAAACATTTTTTTACTGTTTTTGCCTGAATATTGATAAAGCGGCATTCGCCCCCCGGCATCCTTCCACACGCTTCCAGCGCATTATCCAATATATTTCCAAACAATACACATAGGTCAAATTCGTTGATGCAGTATTCCTTTGGCATCTGCACATCACACTCCCAATTGATGTTTTCTTCTTCTGCCCGTTTCCGTTTCTGGTACAGAAGCGCATCCACTGCCTTATTCCCTGTCATATCCCCGTCAGCATCCAGAACAATGCCCTCCATATTTTTCAGATAGCTGTCTATCTTCTCCCATTCTTTATTCCGGGACAGCGCCGACAAGGCAATAATATGATTCTTCATATCATGCCGCAGCCTCTCCGACTGCCTGTACTGCTCTGACAGCATCTTGTAAACAGCAATCTGCGAATGGTACTGGCTGCTCTTTTCCTGTTCCAGATAAATCCGGTTCATTCCAAACACATAAAATCCTATTGCTGTCATCGACAGGGACGCCAAAACCAAAAATTCAACAAGGCTGAAAATCTGGTCATAATACAAACCCATGTTGCCCCCGCTCCTGACCATTATGCCATTGCTGGCACCCCAGCTTGCCACATCATACACTATAACAGTCACAAACATAGGAACTGCCAGTATCACATACCACTTTCTCGGTTTGCCACAAAAAACAGAACCAAGATGCTTCGACATCCAGCGTACAGCCAATATGGCAAAACAATTGCCTGCACCACTAATCAGTCCGATCACCCAAACTTCAGAAAACGGTTCTGGTATCTTTTTTACTACATGCAGGAAAAACAGTTCCATGCATGATAAAAAAGAGGCAAAGAAATCTGCTGCCATCCTTACAACTACCATCAACATAGCTGCAGCCAGAATCCTTTTCTCCCTGTCTGACTGGAACAACAGCAGCACCAATCCCATAAAGAATATAGGATACAGCAGCACAGAAAAAGTATACGGAATGAAAGACAGCCGGCCTAAAATATTACAAAACAGCCATCCACAAAAGGAAAAAAACAAAAACAGCCCTTCCCTTCTTTTGGAAGCTCCTAAAAATTTTTTACAAAACTTATCTGCTGCCCATAGATACCCCAGAAAGAATGGCGCTACGATTAAAATATCCGTACACTCTAAGAGTTGTTTCACAGGATCCCTCCGTTTTTCCTCATAACCCTGAGCACCTCCTGGGCAAACTTATCGTATCTTCTTTTCGCAATCACAATTTTTTCCCCGTTTTCCAGAATCACTTCCTGCCTGTTATACCCCTCAGCATATTTCAGATTTACCAGATAGCTCTTATGGCACCTGAAAAAACCTTTATCCCGCAGTTTATTCTCCAGCTCCCCTATCTGCCCATAATAAGCAAAAATTCCTTCCGGCCCATGAGCATCAACTATTCTTCCCTTTATCTCGAAATAGTATATATCATCAAGAAATAACTTCTTTTTCTGCCTTTCCCTGCTGACAATGATAAATTCCTGTGAACGGCTTTCTGTTTTCAAGACGATTTTCTGTAGTACACTTTTCAGTTTCCTGCCCTCCACAGGCTTCAGCAGATATTGGAAAGCCTCCACGTCATACGCTTCAAACACATATTCCCTGCTGGAAGATACAAATATGAGTATCTTGTCAGATGCCCTTTCGCGGAGAATCTGTGCTGTTTTCATTCCATCCAAATCCTGCATAATGATATCAAGGAAAACAACGTCAAAACTTTCCAGTGCCTGCAGCAGTCCCCCACCACTTCGGAACTGACGGATGATGCATGGTATTTTCATTTCTTCCAAAATTTCTTTAATTCTCTTTGCCATATTGCAACATTCTATGACTTCATCATCACACACTGCTATTGACAGCATTTTCATCACCTCTTTTACGAGTATATCATATATATCGACACAAACACAGACATGGTTTCGATAATGCCATGAACGGACATTTCGGTGTAATGACCGTAGTTTTTACTGTACCAGGTAATTTCCCGCCCGGCCTGCCTGGGAAAAAAGGAGACCGCTGCATATGGTTGTAAGTCCATAGTGCACACTTTCCGCTGCCGTACATGAAATACCTTGTTTGCTTGGATATTCTGATATCGCAGCGCCACTCAGATTATTCATTTGCCCAGAAATCATATCAATTGTATTTTCCTAGATTTATATGTTTATAAAATTAATCTATATCAGTGTATACAATTCTATACCTTCCCTCCATCTGATCATCCACCAGATAAGACAGACACAGCTCATCCCCTTCCTTCAGCCCCCTCACCTTTACTTCCTCCTCCGGCAACTGTATCATTCGGTCCTTCCCCATCAAACCATCATCTCAACCAGTCACATACACATCCTCCTTATTTTTTCATCTTTTCTCATTGATTCTTGGTAAAAAAATTCATCCTTCCCCACACTATAAAAAACCTGCAAACTTCGCCCCTTAAAAGTTGGTAAAAGATTTTACCAATTCCCGTACCAGTTTTTTACCAACTTTTCCGCAAAATTCTCTAATTTCCATCATCCCAAAATGACACCCCGGAAACGCAAAAAACGCTGGAAACATGCGGGTTTCCAGCGTTTTGCTTAATCTTATGAAATTGGAATTACATTCCCATCTGCGCAGCTACTTCTGCAGCAAAGTCCTCATTCTTCTTCTCGATGCCTTCACCGGTCTCAAAGCGGACGAACTTTGTAATGCTCAGATCTGCAGCGTTTTCCTTTGCAACCTGTGCCACGTACTGTGCCACTGTCTGCTTGCCATCTTCTGCCTTTACATACACCTGCTCCAGCAGACATACTTCCTTCAGCTCTTTATTCAGACGGCCATTGACAGCACCCTCGATCACCTTTTCAGGCTTGCCTGCCATCTTGGGATCCTGGGCAATCTGCGCCGCAATGATTTCCTTCTCATGAGCCTTGTATTCTTCCGACACATCTGCGGTAGCCACATATTTAGGATTCAGCGCGGCAACCTGCATTGCAATGTTGGTAAGGGCTTCCTTCACGGCGTCGTTCACAACACTGGTTCTGGCCTCCACGATAACACCGATACGACCGCCGCCATGTACATAGGTGGCAACGCAGCCTTCAGAAGCCACAATCTTCTCAAATCTTCTGATGTTGAGTTTCTCACCGATTACGGCAATCTTGTCAACCAGCGCTTCCTTTACAGTCTTGGATGCGTCTTCATTCCACTTTTCCTCCAGGAAAGCATCAATGTCAGCGGCGTCAGAATTCACGGCCTGCTTTGCCACTGCATTTACAAACTGCTGGAATGTTTCATTCTTCGCCACAAAGTCTGTCTCGGAATTGACTTCCACCACTGCTGCCCTGGTCTCTCCATCCGATGCAATACAGCAAAGACCTTCTGCCGCAATCCTGCTTTCCTTCTTCACTGCCTTGGCCTGGCCCTTCTTTCTCAGAATTTCCACAGCCTCTTCCATATTTCCATCGGTCTCGCTCAGAGCCTTCTTACAATCGGTCATACCGGCGCCGGTCTGCTCGCGCAATTCCTTAACCATAGCCGCTGTCACTTGTGCCATTTATATCATCCTCCTATATTCGTTCTCATTTTCCCGCCATACCGGCGGCATTTTGTTTCTGGTTCATTTTCTATCATGCCGGCCTAACCGGCACAGATCATGTCACGGAAATTGCGTATCCCGCAGTGCCTCCGTTTTTCAGCGCTTTGCCGCCTCTCCGGAGAAAGCTTTCACCCCTCCCGGAGGCTGTAACTGTTTACGCATTTTCCTGACCGGCAATTTCTTCAATATCAACAGCGCCGGCCTCTGCAGCCTGCTGTTCTTCCTCAGTGTATACAGCTTCTCCCTGGTTTGCCTCGATGACTGCATCTGCCATCTTGGAAACGATCAGTTTCACTGCCCTGATTGCGTCGTCATTTCCGGGAATAATGTAATCCAGTTCTTCCGGATCACAGTTGGTATCACCGATGCCGATCAGAGTAATGCCCAGCGCATGGGCCTCCTGCACACAGATTCTCTCCTTCTTCGGATCTACCACAAAAATAGCATCCGGAACCCTGGTCATGTTCCTGATACCGCCCAGGTTCTTCTCCAGTTTTTCCCATTCCTTCTTCAGCTTGATTACTTCCTTCTTGGGAAGTACGTCAAAAGTACCATCTTCGGACATCTTCTCAATGGTGCGGAGTCTTCCAATACGGGACTGGATGGTCTTGAAGTTGGTAAGCATACCGCCCAGCCATCTCTCATTGACATAATACATACCGCAGCGCTCTGCCTCTGTCTTAACGGCATCCTGCGCCTGCTTCTTGGTTCCCACAAAAAGGATTGTCCCACCCTGGGACGCAATTTCAGATACTGCCCTATAAGCCTCGTCCACCTTACCTACAGACTTCTGCAGGTCGATAATATGGATCCCGTTTCTCTCCGTAAAAATGTAGGGAGCCATCTTAGGGTTCCATCTTCTGGTCTGATGTCCAAAATGGACGCCTGCTTCCAGCAGCTGCTTCATAGAAATAACGCTCATGTTCTTACCTCCGTTTGGTTGATTTCTTCCGTATGTCCATATTGTCCTGCCCGCGTTAAGGCCGGACCGTCTCCGGCAACTACCTTCCCTCCACAACCCGGTCCGGGTATCTGAAATCTGTCAGGCTGTAAAAAGAAAAGCACCATCACCGAATTGGCATACGTGATTTTTCAGTGGAATTTTTCACACTGCCACATTTTATTATAACACAATACCCCCTGCAATGCAAGGGGTTCTGTAAATTTCTGTATTTTATTTATGCTATTTTATATAAGCTTTATATCAGACTCTCCCCGGAGGGAAATCTTATATTTCCATAAAATCTTTCAAAAAACTCCCCGGTTCCGAAAATCATTGAACCGTGGAGTTTTTTGTTATGATTCTGATAATTTCTTCCTCACTTGTACCGGGTTCAATCTGATAGGTACCGGCGCTTACTTTTCTGGAAAGTCCGTTGGCACACAGATAATTGTCAAACGCAATGGCATTCTCCACCAGCCCGGCTTCTGCCAGCATTTTGCTCACACTGTAGGAAGTCACGCCAAATTCAATCACAATGGTGACAGCTTCCCCATTTTCGGAAGCGGCAGAATTTTCCTGCCCTCCGGATTCCTGAGGCATGTCAGCAGTCTCCTGGGTACCCCCTTCTTCCCCTGGTTCCGTCGTTTCGGCCGGTTCTTCTCCGTCTGTTCCCGGTTCAGAAGGTGAATTTATCTCATCCGGGTGTTCTTCCCCCGGCAGAGGGTTTTCCTGGGACGAAGGGGAACCGTTCAGAATATCTGTCAGTTTCAGGGAATCGCTTTCCACCATTCCCAGCGCCGAAGCCCTGGCCTTGATCTCCGCATCCGTCAAAGGAGCTTCCTCACGCGTAGTCATTCCCATCAATAGGGCCGTCATGATGATTCCGATTCCCAGTCCCCGCATTTGATATCTCAGTTTCACTTATTTCCTCGATTCTAACGACTCTTATTTTACTGGTTTCTGTACAAGTCTATCACCAGTCTCACTTCCCCGATGCCCAGTCCCAGCTCCTTCGCTATGATGACTGCTGTCTTTCCCTGCCGATAGCGTTCCAGAATTCTGTCCTTATTATTCTGCCGCTCCTCGTCATATGCCTCCTGACTTTCCACAGATTCTTCCGGCTCCCCCATGGGTTCCTCCGGCTCCGTTTCCCGGGCAGTGTCCTGTTTCCAGGAAGCCGGCTCCCAGGCCGGCGGCGCTGCCGCCATTTCTTCCCCGGATACGCCCGCCTCGTCACGCCTCTGTGCCATAACGTTTTCCAGGGCGGCTATGGTCTCACCGGCATTCTTTATCGTATCATTGATCTGTGCCATGATATTTTTGAGGCTGGTATGCTTATTATTCAGCATATCATACAGAAACACTGCCTCTTCATGGTTTTTGTGGATTTCCGAAAGAACCGTATCCGAATACTCGTTTACTGCCATGATTTTCTCATTGGAAAGACGTTCCAGGGAGCGTTCTGTTTTCTCCATGGAATACGAAACAGCCTCTTCCACAACATCATCCACATGGTTCCTCACGGACTCCAGTTCCTGGCTGACCAGATTTTTTATCTCATTTTCTGCCAGTCCTCCTGAAAGCACCCCCTTTTTTTCGGGAATCAGAAAACTCAAAAGAAAAATAAGGCTTCCCGCGATCAGCAGGATAACTTCAATTATATCCATTTCTTCCGCCTATCTCCGTTACCGTCCGCAGCGCCTTCAGGCAGCTCCCCTCCCGGTCCCGGTTCACTGCCGCAGACGGCAATCAAATTTTCATATCAAAGCCTTCCCGGGTCTTTACCACCACCCGGTCCTGGGAAGTTTTCCCCTTCCTCCGGCGCCCGCCGTCGCCTGTGTACTGTCCATTGCCCTTTTCCTTGGCGTCAGGCTTCTGTTCATGCCACTGGGTATTATCGCTGCTGTGCACTTCGCGTATATTCTGCTCCACAGCCTTCTGAACCTGGGCACTGAAGTTACTCTGGTCTACCATCCCTTTATTGTCTTCATTATGTTTGATGGTGGTATAATCCTGAGCCCTGGATATTGTCGTCAGTTCAATTGCCCCAAATGCCATATGCACACCTTCTTTCTCAGTGGATGTCAATTCCGTTACTGTTCACAGAGGGAACAGCAGCCGGTTTACAAGGGTACCATCCTCACTTCCCCTTCTTCCTTGACAAATTTACAGTACCGGTAATTGGTCTGAATGAGCCTGCTCACACTTCCGATGATGATGGTTACATTGGAATAAATCTGCTCATTGACCACCACTTCCGCCTCTTCCCTGGTCTCCATCATCTCCTGCAGGGATGCAAGTCTCCGGTTCAGGCGGTCCAGCTCCGCGCTCTTCTCCTGAATCAGGGATACCACACTCCTCATATACCGCAGCTGGCCGTCATTAAACTGGAGACCGCGCCTTTGTTTTTCCTTGAAATTATCGTAGATCACCTGGGCCGCATTTACCGTCTTTTTTCTTTCCTCAATGGCGGTCTGCACATGTTCAAGCTGGGAGATCAGCAATGGTTCCACCCCCACCTCCAGGGTAGTCGCCGTACTCATGCTGGCCCCGATGGTTTTTGCTATGATGGCATTTGCCGCCTGTACACGGCCTCCCAGGATGATTCCCCTCCTGCCGTCCACTTTCACATCAGACCCTGAGGACACGGTACAGTGAAGAATCGCCTCCGTCTCCACATATCCCCCGGACACCACCCTTGAATTCTCCAGGAATTTCACAATGATGTCTCCCCGGGCACGAAGATAGCCTTTTCCCATGCCGTTCATGCCCTTTGCTATAATGATATTTCCACCGGCAATGATGGTGGCGCCTTCCACGGAACCGTTTACCACCACATTCCCGCCGGCCTTCACTTCGAAATTCTCATCCACATTGCCCGCGATTTCAATACTTCCATCATAATTGATATTGCCCGTGGATACATTGACCCCTTTCACCTGGTATACACTGGACACCACCACTTTCTTATCTACCAGCGACACATGGCCGTCCACCTGGGATATAATGGAAAGTTTATCCTCGGTTAAATCGATATTTTTGCCGAACTTTAATGTCTCCTTCTTCACTTCACGGCATTTGATGGACTTGCCGTGTACATCACAGCCGGGCTCCCCGGGCTGTTCCGGAATAATACGGGCCAGCACCTGGCCTTTCCGGCACTGGTTGATGGTGGTCAGTTTAAAATAATCCACACGGCCGTCTTCCCTGTGGGCCGGACGTTTATGTAGATCAATGTTAAAAGAATATTCTATCTGGGCGTCTTTCCCCTGTACCGGCCTCTTTCCTTTAGCCACAATAATATCAGTACAATAAACCCCCTCTGACTCAAAATGCTCCTGAAGGGAATTCTCCTGTATTCCATAAACAATATTTTTATTTTTGATATCCCGTAGAAAATCTTCCTTTGTCAGCCTCTGGCCGCCCTCCGACGGCGGGATAAACCGTACCGTGGCCATCATGTCATCTTCGCTCACATCAAGCATATAAGTCTCCGGGCAGACCGGACACTCCCCATCCCCCAGATGGCAGATCCCGTCTTCTTCAAACTGAATCTGCATTTCTATCCGCTTTTTGTCGTAAGGAATTTTCAATCCATCCAGATACTTCCAGACCTCCTCCTCCCGGATTCCCTCCCCGAAACTTTTCGGCGGATACAGGGCAATGCCATATCCTTTAAAATCATTTACCAATCGAAAATAACCATTCTGCATAGCCTGATCCCCCCACCTAATTATTTGAAAGAATACCCATATAGTTCCCCATTTTTACCTTCATCTTCTTTAAGGCCCTGGTATGCAGCTGCGATACCCTGGACTCAGAAACCTCCAATATATTACTGATTTCCTTCAATGTGAGATCCTCGTAATAATATAGAGTGATCACCTTCTGTTCCTTCTCCGTCAGAAGCTGAAGGGCTTCCCCCAGAACTTTTGTCAGTTCTTCCCTTTCCACCCGCTCTTCCGGTGCTTCAAAATGCGATGTGGTATGTCTTCTGTAATCCTGAGACACATCGCTTCCCTGTTCCATATATTCATTCAGTGAAACCAGCCCGGTAATCTTCATCTGGGACTGCCAGTCCAGGTACTCATCATTTGAAATCCCCAGCCCCCTGGCGATTTCCTCATCCGTAGCCACATGTCCTGTGTTCTGCTCCACTTCCTTGATAACTGCCTCTATTTTTTTCTGTTTTTGTCGGATTGTTCTGGGAATCCAGTCCATCTTGCGGATCTGGTCCAGTATGGCGCCCCGGATACGCAGACTGGCATAAGTCTCGAATTTTACGTCTTTCAGATAATCAAATTTATCTATGGCATCTATCAGGCCAAAGATACCATAGCTTACCAGATCTTCATACTCCACATTATAGCCCAGATACATGCTGAGCCTGCCCGCAACCACCTTCACAAGAGGAGCATATTCCAGAATCAGCTGCTCTCTGGTTTCCGGTGATTTCATCTTCGCATATTCTTCTAACAGTTTTTTCCTGCCTGCCTCATCCATGAAATCTCTGCTCCTTCTTAAATGTTATCATACTGTCCGATACGAAATCTGTCAAGAAGATTTTTGCCGGCCCTTTTCCTCCGGCTTCTCTTCCCCTCCTTCTTCCGCTTCTTTTTCGATGACCTCCCCCTCTTCCTTCAGCCTCTCCTCATTTTGCTTTTCGAAGAAATCCAGTGTCCACTTCAGCACACTTCCCAGCACAAAAAAGATCACCAGTACCACAAACAAAGCAACCAGCTTTTCAAACATGGTATACTTTTCCACATAAGTAATAACACATGTCACCGCCCCCGCTGTCAGCATCAGGAGAAGCGGCATATTCTTCCTGTTCATATTTATACCCCTAGCGCGCTTTGGCGCGCATACCAATCAGTATTTGAAAGGAACTTCCAAACTTACACCCTCTGCCCGTTTCAGCGGGCGCTCCATTCATTATTTGAAAGTGTTCTTCAGATGATCTTTTCTGGTTTTCCAACGGCCCGGATATGAAAAGCACCTGTTTCCGGATAAAAAACTACCGTTCTCCCGTAATTTGCCCCTGTATCCTGTGCCAGGATAGGAATCCTGAGTGCATTCAGTTTGGCTTTTGTAGCCTCCACATTCCGGTTGCCCACCTGTGCCACCGACGCACCTGACCCGCTTCCCTGAAAGTTAAACATTGTGGCACCCCCGGCAATCTTCGCAACCATGCGGACGCGCCTGGCTCCCATTCTCTCCAGCTGCCGCACCAGCTCTTCTATGCCAGTATCCGCAAATTTCGCAATATTATGCTGTCCGCTGGTGATGGCCTTGCTGTCCGGCAGCATAATATGTACCAGTCCGCCGATTTTGTTCATCGGGTCCCGGATGGCAATGCCGACACAGGACCCCAGCCCCAGAGTCATCACACCATTGGGGCTTATGCAGGTCTTCAAGTCTGCTATTCCTACTTTCAATATTTCACTCATGAGTCATTTCCATATCCTTTTGTCCGTTCTATTTTTACAATGCAGTATCAGCCCAGATTTACCGGAACTCCCAGGGCCGTGAGTATCTTTTCATAAGATTCCAGATCCGGAATCAGGATGAAATATCCATCCAGCTTCACTTCGTCATAGAACTGGGACTGTATCAGCAGAATCTTATCACCGTAAATACCAAACTGAATGGCCGGTACACTCAATATTGCCCCTGCCATATCCACCGTCACGGCAGGAGGGGACGGACTTACCGACAAGTTTGTCATCATGGACAATGAATTTAAGTAAGCGCCTGTGATGATATTGCCCACTTCCTGCATGGCAGACAGACCCATCTCCTCAAATTCTTCTCCCTCCGGGAACATACCCATGGTAATTTTCTGGATCAGATGCCTGGCGCTTTGCTCTTCCACCATAAACATCATGCTCCCCGTGATATCCCCTTCCACACCCAGGAATACCCCTGCCATGATCTGTTCTTCTCCCCCCATCAGCTCCCCTACCTCAGAAAATTCCAGAAGTCTGACCTGGGGTACTTTCATATCCACTTTACACTGAAGCATCTGGGACAGCGCTGTCATTGCATTGCCGGCCCCAATATTCCCTATTTCTTTCAGTACATCATAATATGTTTCTGAAACTTGTTCCAAAATCTCGCTCATACATTGCCTCTCCCGATTTGTCCTGCCAGTTTCAACACTACAACGAAAAATCCTTATTCTGAAGCATATTTCTTTTTCAGCCGGTTTCTTCTCTCTTCCTCAAAGATATATTTGATAATCTCTTCCCTGACCGTGGGATCCAGGTCATAAAACTGTACCCGGTGCTCAAATGTACCCTTGCGGTTATCCAGCTCAATGGAACTGATCACCCTGCTGATCACTTCGTATTTTTTGTGCTCACCGCCGTTCATCAGATGATAGCTGCAGTAGATCAGGCTGCCAGGCTCATAGCGCTGGGTGGATAAAAAGCGCAGACCACCCCCGCTGATGTCCACAATGACGCTCTGCTTCAGCGGAAGCCCTTTCGCCAGCGTGTACGGCTGTCTGCTTTCTATGGTCTGGACTTCCTCTTCCTGCAGGCTGCGTGTATTCATCTCCAGCGCACATCCCAGGCGGTAGAACTCTCTTCTCTGGTACTTCCGCAGATTACTGGTAATCTCCAGCAGAAGCAAGTAGGTATTATTACTCTTATACCGGTCAATAATTCTTGCAAGACACTGGAACAGCCCGCTTGCAGCGTAAAATACCATGTCAAACTCCCCATCCACAGGAAGCAGGATCAGCTTTGTCTTCTCCATAGGCATTGTGATCTCAATGGTATCTTCTGACTGGATATCATAGACCGTACTATGGTAGACCTTTCCTGCCACACCAGGCTGATCCTCGTTTTCACGCGCAACCGCCTGTAATTCGATTTTATCCCCTACCGAAATAAACTTGGAAAACATAATAACCACCACCCTTTTTCATTTTACCTTTTGCCTGCAATCATATACGAGAAAAATGCCGCCATGCCCCGTTTTGGCTGTCTCTCTGCCTCTTTCTTATCCAAAAGCCTTCCCGCAATCCTCTCATATGCCATTGTGGACTTTGCACCGGGATTGTGCAGGGAAACCGGAACCTGCTGCATAACCGACCGGGACAGCTGGGTATCCTCCGGCACACACCCCAGATATATCATTGGCACCTTTAAATAGCGCTCAACCACCGCGTTCAGTTTATCGTAAAGCACCCTGCCCTCCGATTCCTTTGACACCCTGTTTGCAATGAGTTTTACCTTCGTCGCATTGGCGTCAAACCTCACGTGGCGGTATAATGCCTTTAAAAGCGAATAGGAATCTGTTATGGAAGTCGGTTCCGGCGTGGTCACAAGAAGAATTTCCCCGCTGGCCACCAGAAACTCCAGCACCGCGTCTGAAATCCCCGCCCCTGTATCCACAATGATGATGTCCGCAATGGTATCCAGCTGGGACAGATTCTGGATAATATAACTTAGATAATCACGGCTTAAATTAGACATTCCCGCAATACCGCTTCCGCCGGAGATAAAGCCTACTTCCATGGGGCCCCATGTAATAATATCCCTGATACTTTTTCCCTGGTAAATCAAGTCACATAAATTATGCTTCGGCACCGCCCCGAACATAATCTCTATATTGGCAAGGCCAAAATCCGCATCCAGAATAATGACTTTCTTTCCCATCTTGCGAAACTGAATCGCCAGATTAATAGAGGTATTGGATTTTCCCACACCACCTTTCCCGCTGGTGACAGTAATGACCCGGGCCAATGCTTTCGGCTGTTGCTGGCCTGCCTTTAAAATACGTAATTGTTCTGCCTGGTCCATATCTACCTCCTGATTCCGGTTCCGTCCGTTCAGCGCTGTTCCTTCAGCTTCTTTCCTGCCTGGTACTCAGGATCTGTTTCACAGTCTTCTGGGGATTAAAAAGTTCAATGTCATTGGGCACATTCTGTCCGTTGGTCACAAATGCTATGGGTGTTCCTGTATACAGTTTCAGGTTCAGCAGGTTTCCCATGGCCCCCGTCTCGTCCAACTTTGTAAAAATCAGCTGAAAATCTGCAATTCCCTCATAGGTGGAAACAATCTTCAGCAGATCCCGGTACTTGGTTGTGGCGGATAGTACCAGAAAGGTCTGACACTCTCCCGCATCCCTCAGGGTCTCAAACAGCCTTTTCATATGCTCCAGCTGCTCTTCGTTTTTGTGGGAATGACCCATGGTGTCCACAAAAATATAATCAAAATCTTCAAATTCCTCCACGGCTGCCTTCGCCTCATCCTCCGAATAGATGACCCGGAAGGGTACCTCCAGAATATTGGCATAGGTTCTGAGCTGTTCCACAGCGGCTATCCGGTAAGTGTCGGCGGTCAGCATGGCAACTCTTTTTCTCTCTTCCACCGCAAAATTGCTGGCAATTTTGGCTATGGTTGTGGTTTTGCCCACCCCGGTGGGGCCCATAAAAAGCACGATCTTTGTCCTTCCCTCTGCCGGAAGGATGCCTTCAGCCCTGCCGAACTTCAATATCATTTTCTGGTATACGTTTTCCAGAATATAATCTATCGGCAGATTGGCCTGCCCTGCCAGATCCAGATCATCCACAATCTGATTGGCATACTTTTCATCCACTTCGCTTTCCAGCATGGCGTTATATAAGAGCCTGATAAAACGCTGCTGTTCCGTAAGTTCCTGACTTCCCGGCTTCTCTTCCTGGACTTCCTCCCTTGTTTCGCCTTCCGGACCTGCATTCTCCCCGCCCGTTTCTTCTTTTTCCGTCTCGTTTTGCTGAAACCGGCTCATCAGAAGTTCCTGAAGGCTGTCAAGTCTCTGCTCAATGGAAGCCTTGTCTTCCATATCCTGGTTTTTCCTGCCGGAAAGACCCATGGAAGCCTGCGTCCTTTCCCCGGCATCCTCTCTGGTGGGCACGGATTCCCTCCGCACGGCGCTCAGGGCATCCCTTTCCTCTTCCAGGGCGGCTGTAACCTCAGTCTGTTTCGGCCTGAAAATCGCCGCCAGCCCTTTGCGCTTTACTTCTTTCACATTCATGATGACAACGCCGCTGCCAAGCTCTTTTCTGGCAGCTTCCACTGCTTCTTCTTCCGTCCTGCCCAAAAACTTCTTTATAATCATTTTATGCTGTCACCATCCCTACTGATTGCAATTCCACATTAGATTCCACTTCATTATAGGATACAACCACCAGATCCCTGTAATAGTCTTCCGTCAGACGCTTAAAATACATACGTACAATGGGCGAAGTGATAATAATAGGATTCTTTCCAAGATTTTCCAGTTTCTGCACTTCTTTGCCTACGGAATCGATAATGGCCCTTGACCTGTTGGGATCCAGATTTAAAAACGCACCGTTTTCCGTCTGTTTCACACTTCCCATAATTTCCTGTTCCACCTTCGGATCCAGGGTCACCACATTGGTGGTCTCGTGGTTGGGGAAATATTTTGTGGAAATCGCCCGCTTCAGGCTCTGTCTCACATACTCTGTCAATATATCGGTGTCCCTGGTGGCAGGCGAGTAATCCGCCAGAGTCTCCATGATGGTCAGCAGGTCCCGGATAGAAATGCCTTCCCGCAGAAGATTCTGTAAAACCTTCTGAATCTCGCCCAGACCCAGAAGCTTGGGCACCAGTTCCTCCACAAGGGAAGGATTGGACTCCTTCAGATTGTTGATCAGGTTCTGGACATCCTGTCTGCTGAGCAGGTCCGCAATGTGCTGTCTGATAATTTCCGTCAGATGCGTGGCAATGATGGAAGGCGGGTCAACCACGGTATAGCCCAGGCTCTCCGCCCGCTCCCTCTGCCCCTCCGTAATCCATATGGCAGGCAGATGGAAAGACGGTTCAAAGGTGGGTATACCGGCGATTTCCTCTTCCACATACCCGGGGTTCATGGCCATGTAATGGTCAAAAAGAATTTCCCCTTCGCTGACCTGGATTCCTTTTATCTTGATAATATACTGGTTCGGATTCAACTGGATATTATCCCTCAGGCGGATGATGGGAACCACGGTACCCAGTTCCACCGCGATCTGCCTTCGTATCATGACCACACGGTCAAGCAGGTCTCCGCCCTGGTTCACATCTGCCAGGGGAATGATACCGTATCCGAATTCCAGCTCGATGGGGTCAACCTGCAGGAGACTCGCCACATTTTCCGGCTGTCTGATCTCGTCCGCGGCCAGCTCGTCGCCGTCCACTTCGCTCTCGATGGCCGCTGTCTCCAGATTGCTGGCGATAATCCTGCCGCCTACAATAAAGACAAGTCCCATACCCAGGAATAAAAGCGTGTTCAAATCCGTAAATACGGACAAAAAAGATAAAGTACCCCCCACCATGTACATTACCTTTGGTATACCAAACAACTGTTTTACAATGGCTGGGCCAAATTCTGATTCCTTGGTTCCCTTTGTGACCAGTACACCGGTGGAAAGAGAGATCAGAAGCGAGGGAATCTGGCTCACCAGACCGTCGCCTATGGTCAGAATACCATAGGTATCCAGGGCCGACGCAGGCTCCATTCCCATGCGCAGCACACCCATTGCGATACCACCCACCAGATTGATCACTGTCAGCAGAAGACCCGCCGTGGCATCTCCCTTGACATACTTGACGGCACCGTCCATGGAGCCGAAAAAGCTGGATTCCTGCTGTATCTTGTCACGTCTCTCCTTTGCTTCCTTATCGTCTATGGCACCGGTATTCAGGTCGGCATCAATGGCCATCTGCTTACCGGGCATGGCATCCAGCGTAAATCTTGCCGTTACTTCAGCCACACGCTCGGAACCTTTATTGATTACCATAAACTGAATCATAATCAGGATAAGGAAAACAATGGCACCTACAATCAGGTCGCCTCCACCCACAAATTCGCCGAAAGTCAGAACAACATTTCCCGATGTACCGTTTACCAGAATATACCTTGTGGAAGACACGTTCATGGCAATCCTGAAAATGGTGGTAAAAAGGAGAACCGTAGGGAAATAGGACATATCCAGTACTTCCTTGGTGAACATGCACGCAAACAGAATTGTGAAGGCTATGGCAATGTTAAATGCCATAAACACATCAAGAAGTCCCGCGGGAATCGGCACAATCAACATAATAAACGCCACAAGTACATAAATGGCTACAATAGCGTCCGTTTTTGCCAATCTTGCATTCACGCCATACTCCTCCTTTCCTTCAAACCTGAAATTCCGGTGGATTCACCGGTTCTGTATTCTTAAATCCTGCCCTGCAGCTGATACACAAATGCAAGCACTTCCGCCACCGCCTGGTACAGCTCCGGCGGCACGGCCTGGCCTATGTCCACATTTGCGTACAGCATTCTTGCAAGGGGTTTATTTTCCACAATTTCAATGTTATTTTCTTTGGCAGCCTCTTTGATACGGGCCGCCAGATAATCTTCACCTTTCGCCAGCACAATGGGCGCATCCGCCACGTCCGGGTCATACTTGATAGCCACGGCATAGTGGGTGGGATTCGTGATGACCACATCCGCCTGGGGAAGGCTCTGCATCATACGCCTCATGGAAGTCTCCCGCATCTTCTGCCGTATCTTGCCCTTGATCTGCGGATCACCTTCCTGCTGTTTGAATTCTTCCTTGATCTCCTGCTTGGTCATCTTCATATCATTTTTGAATTTCAGTTTCTGGTAAATGAAGTCGGCCAGCGCAATCAGAAGATAGAGCGCCGCGATCCGGATTCCCAGGTCCGTCACGGTATTCGATACAAGCTGCAGCGCCTGCATCAGGGTAATATCATATAAATTTAACAGTAAAACCCATTTGTCTTTCAGATAACCATAGCAGATATAGACGATCAGGCCGATCTTTGCTATGGATTTAATCAGTTCCACCAGAGAATTCAGCGACACAAACTTTTTAAAACCCTTTATGGGATTCAGCTTGCTCAGCTTGGGTTTTAAGGGCTTTGTGGTGGGCTTCCACTTTACCTGTACAATATCGCACACAAATGCAACCGTAACTCCGATCAGCAGGATCGGCGCTATGATAACCAGTATTTCCGTAAGCATATTACGGAACAGAATGGCGGTATCCCTCTGCGGCATTGTCCCGTCCGGAAACACAATCATCTCCGGAATCTTGCCGTAAATATTCTTGAAAACTTCCATAAGCTGGATGCCCATGTGCCCCACCCAGAACTTCAGTACCAGAAACAGGGACAACAGTCCGAAACCATTGGCGATCTCCTTGCTCTTGGCAACCTGGCCTTCCTTCCGGGCGTCATTCAGCTTTTTCTGGGTGGCAGGCTCTGTCTTCTCACCGCCCATACCCTGCTTCGCAAAAAACTGCAGATTATAGCGAATCATGTCATGCCTCCCACAAAAGAACGAATCATTTTGTCCATTTCCCCAAAAATAAAGTCCGCGATTCCCGGCAGCATGCCTGCTGTCAGAAATAGAACCCCCAGTCCCACCAGAATTTTGAACTGAATACCCACAGCAAACATATTCAGCTGCGGCGATACCTTGGCCAGAATTCCCAGAACCGCATTCAGCAGCAAAATGGAACAGAATATGGGCAGCACAATCCGGAAACCGATAATCACATAGTCTCCCAGAAACTCCAGCATGGAATCCAGCAGCGCGTCACTGCGGAACACTGCCCCGTTTACGGGAATCAGAATAAAAGTATCTGCCATTGCACCGAAAAAATACCGGTACATTCCCGTACAGATCATCATCAGCATCAGTACATACTGATACAGCACGCCCGTGATGCTGGTATTTTCCCGGGTCGTGGGATCCATCAGCGTCACCATGGAAAGTCCGGTCTCCATATCCGCAATGGAACCGGCAAAATTCACTATGGTGGTACAGATATTTGCCGCAAAACCCACCAGCAGTCCCACGATGGCTTCCTTCATCACCACAACGGCATATTCCAGTATAGTCTGATAAACAACCGCCTCCACCGGGGTCAGGGCCTGGTATAAAAGGAGCGCCGTAAAAAAACTCATCGCAATCCGCACATTGGAAGGGGTATTCCTCAGGCTGAAAAACGGGGCCACATGCACAAAACTGGCCACCCTGACAAAAATCAAAAGGAAATATTCCAAATCATACACGGAAAACGAATACTGAATCATCCTGTCAGGCTCCCGTTATTGGTTGATATATAAACTGAAATCAGTCCAGAGGTTCGTCATAAACTCCACCATGCTGTTCATCATCCAGTTTCCAAACAGCACCAGCGCCAGAAATACACAGATAATTTTCGGCACAAAAGTAAGCGTCTGCTCCTGAATGGAAGTCACTGTCTGAAAAATACTGATTACCAGACCCACACACAGCGACACCAGCAATACCGGAAGGGAAACTCTGATAATCATAAACAGAGCCTGCCTTGTAATGTCCATTACGACATCGACTGTCATCCTGATACGCCTCCTTTGTTTTCAAAACTGTCAATTAATTAATGGTAAAACGAATTTACCAGTTCTCCCAGAACAAGGTTCCAGCCATCTGCCAGCACAAACAGAAGTATCTTAAACGGCATGGAGATGGTTGTGGGCGGCAGCATCATCATACCCATACTCATCAGGGTAGAAGCCACCACCATGTCAATGACAATAAAAGGAACATAAATCACAAATCCGATCCAGAAAGCCATTCTCAGCTCACTGAGCATAAAACTCGGCAGAAGCACGGACAAGGGAATGTCTTCCAGCGTCTCCCCATCCCAGTCCTGCCCCGCTATCTGCACAAAAAGCTCCACATCCTTCAGCTGCGTCTGATCGTACATGAATGTCCGCAAAGGGACGACTCCCCTCTCCAGGGCATCTTCCATGGTAATTTCCCCCGCCTGATAAGGCTGGTAAGCCTCCTCATTGATCTGGGTAATGGCAGGTTCCATGATAAAAAAAGTCAGTATCAGGGCCAGCCCCACCAGAACCTGGTTGGGGGGAGCCGTCTGCGTGTTCAGCGCGGCACGGGTGAAATGCAGTACAATGATGATACGCGTAAAGGAAGTCATCATTATGATAAGGAGGGGCGCCAGGCTGATCAATGTCAGTGTCAGCAGAATCTGCAGGGAACCGTTGATCTCCCCGTTTCCATTGCCAACCGTGATATTCAGATAATTATCCGCATTCTGGTCCGAACTGGCAAATACTGTCATTGAACTTAGAATACACAATATGCCCACCAGAACCAGTAGGCATATTGCGGTTACTATTCGCTTGGATATACGCTTATTTTTCATCATGCATCTGATTTTCCTTTGGCTCATCCCGGGCGGCATCCTGCTTCGCTGCAGCCTTGTCGAGAAACTCCCTGAAACGGAAGCCGGGCATGGGAGCCGTTTCCTTCAGCTGCTCTCCCGGAATCTCTCCCAGCATGGTGACTGTATCTTTACAGACAGCAATCACCATATACTTCCCGCCTGCCCGTATAATCTGGATATACTTATTATTCGCAATACGAGTGGTCTCTATAACCTCAATATTTTCGTTTACACTCTGCCGCTTCTGGTAATTTGCAATCCACCTGGTAGTCCAGGCCGTGACGCCAAGCACTGCCACAAAAATAAGCAGCACAGTGATAAACTGGGCATAACTGCCGGCACCTGAAGCCAGTGCCAGCATCAGCCGATGACCTTCTTTACAGCCTCAAGGACACGGTCCTCCTGGAAGGGCTTGACGATAAAGTCCCTTGCACCTGCCTGAATGGACTCCACCACCATGGCCTGCTGTCCCATGGCAGAACACATGATTACCTTTGCATTTCCGTCAATTTTCTTGATCTCTTTCAGGGCCTGGATGCCGTCCATCTCGGGCATCGTAATATCCATCAGCACAAGATCAGGGGAAAGTTCCTTGTACTTCTCCACAGCCTTCGCGCCGTTCTCTGCCTCACCTGCAACATTGTAACCGCCTTTGGTCAGGGTGTTCTTGATCATCATCCTCATGAACGCCGCGTCATCGCAGATCAAAATATTTTTTGCCATCTCAAATTTCCTCCTACTTGATAATCTCTGTTACTCTCACACCGAAGCTTTCTTCAATTACTACTACTTCCCCCTTTGCCACGAACTTGCCATTTACCAGTACGTCTATGGGTTCACCGGCAATACGCTCCAATTCAATAATCGTGCCGGGTGCAAAGTCAAGAATTTCGGAAATCGACTTGGTCGTACGGCCAAGTTCTACGGTGACATTCAGCGGAACATCCATGATCAGGCCAATATTCTCCTGACCCGCGATCACCCCTCCATCGCCGGAAAAACTCTGGAACTGGGCCGGCTGGACATTGATATTCTGTGCTGCGGCCCCAGGCATTCCCATCTGAGGGTTCATTCCCATGTTCATCATCTGGGGATTCATCCCCATTCCCATCATCTGGGGATTCATTCCCATCCCCATCATCTGAGGGTTCATCCCCATCCCCATCATCTGGGGGTTCATTCCCATGTTCATCATCTGGGGATTCATTCCCATATTCATGGCATTCGTATCCATCTGGGGCGCCATACCGCCGGGCATGCCCATGTTCATGGCACTCGCATCCATCTGGGGCGCTGTTCCCATACCGGGAGCCGGCGTGGCAGGTGCCGGTTCGGAAGCCTTGGAATCTGCCTCGGCCGTGGAACCGCTCTGTGAATTCATAAATGTATCCACCACCCTGCGGGCAAAATCCACCGGATACAGCTGCATGATGGAACTATCCACCAAGTCGTCAATCTGCATGCGGAAAGATATTTTTACAAAAGTCCCTCCCAGGAACGGCGATACATCTTCCCCGTGGGCCACCTGGGCCAGATCCAGCAGGGAAGCCTCTGGCGGACTGATATCGATCTTGGTCTGCATCATGGTGGAAAGGGACGTGGCTGAAGCTCCCATCATCTGGTTCATGGCCTCGGAGATGGCGCTTAAGTGCAGTTCACCAAGTTCTCCCTCCGTATTGGTGCCGTCACCTCCCATCATCAGGTCCGTGATCACCTTTACGTCATGTTCCTTCAGAATCAGGATATTGGTGCCATCCAGCCCCACCGTGTATTTTATCTGTATAAATACACATGGTCTTTCATATTGTGTCAGGAGATTATCCCATGTGGCAAATTCCACCACCGGGGTGGTAATATTGACCTTTCTGTTTACCAGGGAATACAATGTAGTGGCAGAGGAACCCATACTGATATTGGCAACCTCTCCAATGGCATCTTTTTCCACATCAGAAAGGAGCTCATCTCCCCCAGCTGGAGTAATATCCACTAAATCCATGATTTCTTCATTATTATCCATCGTTCCCGACTCATCGTCATCGGACAAATCCATGCCAGCTAATAATGCGTTTATCTCGTCTTGAGACAACCCGTCCATTGTTTATTCCTCCTCTCTAATAACCGATGTAATCCTGACAGCATAAGAGTCTCTTTCAGTGCCGGGTAACGCGGTAAATTTTTTGATATTGCCTACATAAATATTCATATCCTGATCCACACCGGAATCAAGCCGGATACAGTCTCCCACCTGCAGATTCAGGAAATCATTTACGGAAATGGAACTCTTGCCAAGCACAGCCCTGATAGGCACATCCACTTTCCGGATCAGGGATTCAATATATGCCTCATAATTCTCGTCATGGTTCTCCTGCATGGTGGAATACCAGTACTTGGTATTCAGCTTATCCATGACATCTTCCAAGGTAAAGAACGGAAGACAGATATTCATGAAGCCCTCTACATCCCCGATTCTTATCTCCAGTGTCACAATGGCAACCATGTCACTGGGTGCTATGACCTGTGCAAACTGTGAGTTTGTCTCCAGCCGGCTCAGCACAGGTGATATATCGATAACGTTTTTCCACGGTTCCCTGAGCAGCTGGGTGAACATCACCAAGATCTTCTCAATGATGATCTGTTCTATCTCGGAAAATTCCCTGCCTTTCTCCAAAGGCACCCCGCTTCCTCCCAGCATGCGGTCCAGCATCGCATATCCAAGGTTGATACCCAGTTCCATGATAATCGAACCGTTCAAGGGCATAAAATTAATAATCCCCATGATGATAGGGCTGGATAAGGAATTCGTAAACTCATTAAATGTAATGGCTTCGGATCCCACCACTGAAACCTGTACGTTTTTGCGGAGATACACCGGAAGATTTGTGGAAATCAACCGGGCATAATGTTCAAATATAATTTCCAATGTCCTCAAATGTTCTTTTGAAAATTTGGTAGGACGGCTGAAATCATAATTCCTGACCTTTTTCTCATCCTTTTGCTGCATCTGGTCAGCGTCCAGTTCACCAGTGGACATCGCGTTCAGCAGGGCATCAATTTCCGCCTGAGAAAGAATCTCGGCCACACAAGCTCACCTCCTGTCACATGCTTTTGCATCACTTATGTCTCTCCCATCAACCACCGTATTTTATATTGCTGAGAGTAACTCCATATATGAATTTCGACTGAAATTCATTCTGGAGGGCCTCGAGAATCTCATTCCTGATATCCTCCGTGAAAGAAGCACGGCACTCATCTTCAGTGTAACGGCTCACCACGGCAGACACTGTATTTTTGATCACCTCGTCGTAGCTGGCGATAGTCTCCCCATAGGCAGCATAATCCGCATGGGTCTTATCCATCAGCAGGGCAATGTCAAACACAATATACACATCTTTTCCGCTGCCTGCTTCCCCGGCCGCCTGGGACCGTGCCAGCTGGATGGTCTGTGATCCCATGGAATGGGTATCCGTGTCAGATAACGCCACTGTGGGGCCTTCTCCCGGACTGTAAAGCTCCAGGTTCATTGCCACCGCAATGCTGTCCATCAATTCAGCCGTCTTTTTGTTCGTGCTGATGATATTCATCATCATAACTGCTGACAATACAATATTTACGATCATCAGAACCAGTATCAGCACACTCAGTAAATTCTTTTTCATGTCTGCAAAACCCTTTCTTCTATTCTTATCCAGCCTTATCTGACGGATGGATTATAGATTAAAATTTCAACCCTGCGGTTCCTGCTCCTGCCCTCCGGTGTGGCATTGTCGGCAATGGGTACCCGCTCTCCCATCCCTGCGTGTTTGATATCCACGGGATTTAAGGAAGTGGTATCCAGCAAATAATAAAAGACGGACATTGCCCTGGCACTGCTCAGTTCTTCATTGCTGGGAAACTGGGCGCTGTTGATGGGAACATTATCTGTGTGTCCCTCTATTTCTATGCTCCCCTCCCCATAACGTTCCAGGATCTTCCCCACTTTATCAATAATCTGCTGTGCCTCTTCCTTCAGCTGCGCGCTTCCCGAATCGAACAGCAGGCCGCCGTTCATGGTAAGCTTCACATACTGGGCGGTAAAACTCAGCTCCACCTCATCTGCAATCTCGCTCTCCTGCAGGGCTTCCTCTATGGATTCCACCCGCTCTTCATTTTCCTGGAGCCGCTTCTCCTCCAGCATCTCTTCCATTGCATCGGGAGACTTCTCAAATTCTTCCAGCTGCTCTCCGTCCGTTTCGCTGTCTGCCACCTTGCCCGTACTGTTGATATACTGGTCCAGTTCATTCAGCTGGCTGACACCGTTGCTGATCAGAAAGCCATCGCCTATGGCCGTCGCTCCCCCTTCAAATATACTGAATGTATTATTCATGGCAGACACGAACTCCTGCAGCTTGGCTTCCTCAATACTGGACATGGCAAAAAGCATGACGAAAAAGCAGAGCAGAAGGTTCATCAGGTCACTGAATGTTGCCATCCACGCCGGCGCACCGGCCGGTGGCGCCTCTTCCTTGCGCTTTGCCATTATTCCTCACCCCCTGCATCTCCTCCGGCAGCTTCCCTGTCTTTAGGAGAAAGGAAGGATTTCAGTTTTTCCTCAATAACCCTGGGGTTCTCTCCCGCCTGGATGGAAAGCAGGCCTTCTATCATAACCTCTTTCAGCATCATTTCTGCCGCGTTGTCGGCTTTCAGCTTGTTTGACACCGGAATACAGATGGCGTTGGCAAGAACCGAACCGTAAAAAGTGGTAATCAGGGCCACGGCCATGGCAGGTCCCAGTGTGGCCACATTATCCATGTGGTACAACATGTCGACCAGACCGATCAGGGTACCGATCATACCCCAGGCAGGACCCATGGCTCCCAGGGTATCCCAGAAACCGATGCAGTTCTTATGACGCCCTTCGATGCTCACCAGCTCCGTCTCCATGATGGCACGTACCAGTTCCGGATCCGTACCGTCTACCATCAGCAAAATTCCCTTCTTCAGGAAGGCATCATCCATATCGGCTGCCGCTTCCTCCAGGGACAGCAGGCCCTCCTTACGTGCCACGTTGGACAAGTCAATGATCTTTCGGATCATCTCGGAAGTATTTAAGGCCGGGGCCTTGAACACCAGCGTGAAGCTTTTCAGGCCGTTTATGTAGTCCTGCAGGCTGTGTGACGTCAGGGTAGCGGCAAAAGCTCCACCGAAAGTAATGATGGCAGAGGACACATCCGCATATTCCTTGACCAGATTCTCAATGCCGGCGCCGTTCCAGATACCGAAGATCATCATCACAAAACATAAAATAATACCAAGTAAAGACGCAATATCCACGAAAATCACCTAATTCTTTTGCTTCTTTTGATTATTCCGCAAAAATACCCTTTCTATATGATTTTACAAGATTTTTTATCTCTTGTCTACTTTCTTTTACAATTATTTTTTTTCCTGTGGTGAGTGTGATCACCGTATCAGGGGTTTCCTCCACCACCTCGAACAGATGCGGATTCACCAAAATCTTTGTACCGTTCAGTTTTGTCACTTCAATCATCCTGCTTTTCCACCTCAAAACCACCTGTCATGCTATCTTGTCATACCTGCCACCACCTTATTCCATGCCGGCCCGTCTGCAGAAAAAACTTCCGGTCTGCACACAAAGGCTCCCATCCGCGGAAAAGTGCTGCAATCCCCCTGGAAATTCCGAAAGCAATTCCCGCAAGCACCCTGTCTCCATGTAATCAAGTAGGGGAACGCTCTTCTCCACGACTCGCTGCGCCGGGTGCATGTTGCGTCAGTAACAATTTTCCTTATGCACCCGTGTGCACAAATACGGGGGACAGAACCCCTGCCCCCCATTATAACACATCTGGCTGGATAATGCGAGAAAAAATTATCTCTTCAGGTTAGTTAATTCTTCCAAAAGCGTATCTGATACTGTTATGATACGGCTGTTTGCCTGGAAACCACGCTGGGTCGTGATCATCTCCGTGAATTCCGAAGACAGATCTACATTACTCATCTCCAGCTGGCCCGTGGACATATAATCGCCGTCTGCCGTGATATCCACGCCGATACCGTCAAAGAGACCGGAGTTCAATGTGGCAGAGTACAGGTTATCTGCCAGCTTCTCCAGACCTGACGCATTGGCAAACTTGGCTGTGGCAATCTGTCCTAAAAGCTTTGTCATACCATTGTCGTAACTTGCGTAAATCATACCGTTCTGCTGAATAGAAACACCGATCATGGCGCCGTTCCTGCGTCCGGAACCGCTGTTGAACTCGTCATCCGCTCCGTTGGTAGCGCCAATGGTGGAGGTTCCCTTGTTATCAACATTGGAAGTGCCGGACATGTCAATGGTAATGTCCTCGAAATTACCGTTGCCGATACCGCTCAGGTTCAGCTTCACTGTAGTGTTGCTGCCGCTGCCGTCCACCTGCTGGAACTTACCGTTGGAAGCATCATAGGTAACTGTCACACCTGTAAACATACGGCCGATGGTATCGAAGCTGCCATCGCCATTGTTGGCGGTAAAGCTATCCAAAGTAGGTGCCTGGGTCGTCCCGTCAGAACACTTTTCACCATATATCATATTCTTTACCGTACATGTCACTGCCGGGTCAGTTGTAGCATCAACCTCATATACCAGGTTTAGGAATTCATCCGTTGCACCTTCATAACCATACGCCTTGGCAAGATTATCCAGCTGCTGCTCTACAGAAACATCATTTCCGTCCTTATCCTTTATGGTTCCGGGAGTGTTATTCCTAATGTCCGTCAGGCTTGCCACTGCATTCGTATCCGGATCCTTTAATTGTCCAGTTGCGGCATCCCACGCATAATCCTTCCCAAGTTTCACCGTGTCGGCCAGTTCCTGCATCTGGCTGCTTCCAAACAAAGCGGCCGCACCCGGGGCGGTTGTCAGGTCTATCTCTTTTCCATCCGCGTCTATGATCTTGTCAAGCTCCAGACTGTACACATTTTTTGCATCGCTGTCCGACTGTTTGAACACAAACTTTGCGGTATAGCTGTAGCCCAGGGAGTCATAGAATTTGAAATTTACCACCCTGCCGTTGGCGCTGGTCACATCCGTGTCCAGTTTGTCAATGATACCGGACATATAGCCCAAAGTGGTAGCCTCAGGGGGATATGTCATATTTGCGGTATTCATGATACGCAGTGCGGACACCGTATCCTTCTTGATGGCGCCGGTCTCCTCATCCACCTGCCAGCCCATAACATTGTAACCGGTGCTGGTCATGGCCAGGTTTCCGGCTCCGTCCACATAGAAAGAACCATCCCTGGTAAAGTAATTCTCCGTGCCGTTGTTGACTACAAAGAAATTCTGGCCGGTGATCATGATGTCAAAGGGATTACCCGTAGACTGGCTGGCGCCCTGCCCGGTAATATTGACATTGATGGCGCTGGTCTTCACACCGAGACCGATCTGTCTGGGATTGACACCGCCGGTTCCCGTGCTGGAGTTGGCGCCGCTGGCCTTCTGCGTGGTCTGGCTCATCAGCGACGCAAAGGTCATGGAACTTGATTTGTATGCAACAGTGTTGACGTTGGCAATATTATGACCGATAACGTCCATTCTGGTCTGATGTGTCTTAAGACCCGACACACCAGAAAAAAGTGATCTCATCATAGTAATTTGTTCCTCCTGATTTGGAACGGAGCATATATGCCCCTCTCTGTCATTCGAGAAGCTGTAACCTCCTGAAAGGTCCGGTTATACAATCACTGCTCCGTTGATATTCGTGAATATGTTTTCCTCTGCCTCTGTACTGTCCATGGCAGTGACAACAGTCTGGTTGGGTATGTTTACGATAAACGCCAGCTGATCCACAATCACCAGCGAATCCCTGATACCCTTCTGTCCCGCTTTCTTCGTCCCGGATTCCAGCCGCATCAGCTGGCTGTCGCTGAGTTCGATCTTGCGGTCTGCAAGCCTTCCTGCAGCATGCTTGGAAAACTTCAGTTCCCCCGATGTCTTCTGCTCCAAAACGTCCCGAAAGGACATGCCCTGTGATGCTAAGTTCTCCAGGACTTTGCCATCCGTGGCTTTTCGGACCTGCGTCTTTTTTCCCAGATACTGATCCGTCAGCTGCTCAATGGAAATATACCCATTGCCCTGAATCTCCATCCTTGTAAACTCCTTTTTTTATGCTTTTGAAGCGCCTTCCGTTCCCTCTGTACCGGTATCTTCCCCGGTTCCTTCATCCCCGGATTCCCCGTCGCTGTTTTCTTCGTCATTCTTGTCGGCCTCTTCCGCGGCTGCCCGTATTTCCTTCAGTCTCTCAATGTACTTGTTCAGCGTCTTGACCGTATCCGTGGCAATGAAGCTCTTCTCATAATCCGTCATTTCATTGTAAGTCTTCTCAAGTTCGTCGATATCTTCCGCGTTGGACATATCAATGCGGTTCGGATTCGGAAGCTTATTCATCTTGATCGTAAAGTTATATGCCTTGTCAAATGCATTCTTGTATTCCAGATCCACGACAGTGTCCACGTCGTCGATGGAATAAAGCTCTTCTTCAATGGAAACATATGCCTTATTGTTCTCAAATGCCACATAATCCACCTTGCCATACTTATAGGTAGGTTCTCCATCGGAGCCGGTGGTCTTGACATAGACATGGGTGCCCACCAGAGAAGTGGCCCTGGACAGTTCCGAAGTGGCTGCCAGATTCTGCATCTGCTCCACCTGGGAGAACTGTGCATACTGCGAAATAAATTCCGTGTTGGAGGTAGGTTCCAGCGGATCCTGATACTGCATCTGCGCCACCAGAAGCTGCAGGAAAGCGTCTTTGTCCATTCCGTTCTTTTCGGCTGTCAGCTGCTTCTTCAGGGATTTCTGGGATTCTGTCTCCACAATCTGCCCGTTTTCCACGGGTGCCATTAATGCCATACTGTTTCTCCTTTCCTTTTATTCCTTACTTACATTTTCCGGTTCGTCCCGCGGTCTGATTCTGCGTCAGCATTATACCGTGTAACTCACCGTACTTCCGTCTGCCGCCAGCATATCGGCCCTCAGTGCGTCTTCCTCTTCCAGATCCTCCATGGTCAGTCTGTCACCAGTATTGATCCTTCTGGCACGGCCGCGCCTTCCGGATTCCTGCTGGTTTCTGCCCCTGCCCTGCTCCAGGTTGCGCTCAAACTCATGGGTCTGCACGGTCACTTCGATGGCCTCTACCTTCACGCCCTGCTGTTCAAACTGGTCCCTGAGCTGGACCATCTGACTCTCCAGCGCCGCCTTCACTGTCTCGTTCTGCGCAATGAAGTTCGCCGTAACCATTCCGCCCTTGGAAGCCAGCTGTACCTGAACGGTTCCAAGACTTGCGGGATGCAGCTGCATCTCCAGGTTTGTGGTTTCCGCATTCAGCTGAAGTTTCATGTAATCCAGTATCTGGTTCATGATCTGCCTGGTTTCGGCATTCCAGGGATTGTTCCCGGGTACCTCCCGGGCAGTCTGCAGTTCCGGCTGGAAGTTCTCCATTCTGGGATTCTGTGCAAACAGATTCATCTGCTCGCCCTTATCTGCCTTTTCCCCGGAATGTTTTTCGCCTCCCGTCATCTGCTCCCGGCCCTGTCCGGACGCTGTCTGTTCTTCCTGAACTCCGTCCACTTCCACCGTTATCACCGGCGCTTCGCTGTTCGCGGCAGCTGCGGGCTGTTCCGGGGTGTCTTCCGTTCCCTCTGCCGTCAGCATGTTCTCAGGCACTGTCTCCTCTCCGAAGCCTTCTTTCAGCAATGTGAGAAGCGTTTCCGGCTCTGCTCCCAGTTCATCCGCACAGTCCTCAAGGACCGTATCCAGCTGTCCCATGAGCATCCGGTAATTGTCATACAGTTTCTCGTCCGTGATCAGCGCATAAGAATCTTTGGCACCGCCAAGTCCCAGGAGAAGTTCTCCCAGCTTCGAGGCATCCAGCAGGTCTGTCCGGCTGATTCCCAGTTCATCCATGGCTGTCTGCAGTTCTTCCATGGAAATGTCAAAAGCATCGGCAATCTGTTCCATGAAATTCCCTAATGCCGTACCTATCACTTCCATGATTTCTTCCAGCCCTTCTTCCGGCACCCGGGAAACCGCTTCCGTGCTGTCCTGGTCATCCGGTGTCCGGGAAACCGTATCATCTGCCTTCTGGTCCACGGATGATACTTCCGTTTCCTTCTGGTCCGTGGGCTGCAGTTCTTCCGTTTCCCTGCCGTCTTCCTTCTGCACTGCCTGGTTTTCTGTTTCCTGGGTCTTCGGGGATGTACTGTCCTTCTTTCCCGTATTTCCCTGGACATTGCTGTCGCGGGACATACTGTCCGTGGTACCTTTGCTCATCTGACTGCTCCAGACTTTATGAAAGTCCCCGTTTCCGGCAGTTCCCTTTCCGGTGGGAGCGGCTGCCAGATTTGCCAGTACCGAACTTACATCTCTTACAGGTGTACTTGTCATTCATGACCTCCTTTCTTTTTGATTCGGGCACAGAATTTTCTCTCCTGCCCGGGGTGGGGAATACTTCTATATCAGATTCCCCTCTATATAATAATGGGTACTCGGATTTCTTTCCCCAGTATTATATCATGATGTCAGACCAATCACGACGCAGCTGGCCGTTCGGTCTCCCAATGCCATGAATATGGATTTATCTTATCATAATCGGAGTCCATCCGGCCCCTTCATGACATTCCCTGCCCTTACGAATTGGGGCGCATAATCTTTACCAGCTTGGCTGCGATCTCTGTATCCATCACATTCAGGATCTCTGCCCTCTGCTCCACGGTCATGGCTTCCAGGATCTCTGCCACCAGCTCCAGATCATCCATTTCCTCAAATACTTTGGCTACCGCCTTGGGCTTCATGGTGGCATAAGTCTCCACAAACTGCTGTACTTCCTCGCTCTGCTGCTTCTGAATCATCAGCTGCTTTGTGATGGACTCCAGGGTCGTCGGATCTATGGACTCATAATATTTCAGCAGTCCATCCGCGTCCAGTGACGCCACTTCCTCATAAAATTCCGTCTTAATGCGCTGGAATTCCACCTGCCTCTGTTCAAATTCCTGAAGCCGGAGCACCTCTGCCTTCAGGGACTCTATCTCACTGTCCTTGGCGTTGGATGCGGTCTGCAGCCGTTCCACATCCTGCTCCAGCTGTCTGATATATTCCTGGGCTTCTTCTATGCTGGCATAGCCGCCGATCATCTCCTCATCCTCTGTCTCCACTTTGTTGGATGTGGAAGGAAGAATTTTATTAATCACAGGCACATCCTTCAGAATGGGGGTCAGCACACTGCTGCCAAAGCCTCCCACATCCATTTTCACTACCACCACCACAATCGCAAGCCATAAAATTACGATCAGCAGCGTGGCAAAAAATGTCACAAGGCCATTGCCACCGTCTTCTCCCAGGGCTTCCTCCTGTTTTGCAATCTCTGCCGCCCTGCGCCTGGCCTCTTTTTTCTGTGCCTTCTGTTCCTCTTTAAAACGCTTCTTTTCTTCTTTTAGTTTTGTCTTTTCCTCTTCCGCCATGGCGGCCAGAGGAGTCAAATCCTTTGCCATATGTCATCTCCCAAGCAAAATAACGTATTGTCAGGCGAATTTATGCTTCCGCATACTCCGCGCTCCTGCGCTGTCCGTAAGTATAACTGGTCAGCTGGTCAATTTCCTTGCTCTCCTGCCGCTTCTCTTCCATGAGAAATGCCTCAAAAGCTTTTTCTTTCAGGGTCTCGTGTGTCTTTCTCTCCATCCGCACCTCCGTGAGGCGCAGTCTGGCTTCTTCCAGCTTTCGCTCCGCTTTGTCCACGTTTCTCTTCTGTCGTTCTATGTAATCCTCCATGCACCGGATGGCCGCTTTATTTTCTTCGATTTCCCTTAGGTTCAGCCTGCCGGACAGCAGGCTTTCCGCCTCCTGTTCATATCCGTCCTTTCTGGCAAAAAGACCCCTGAGCCGTTCTTCCTCTTCGTCCAGTGCCGCTTTCGCCGCCGAAAATTCCTGTTTTGCCTGCGTCTCCAGCTTCATCTTTATATTGAGAATGCTCTGCATGGAATACCGGAATCTTGCCATGGCTCCCGCCTTTCATCAAAAACCGTCCAAATCCTGCCGGACTAAAAAAGTCCTTTCAGCATATTGACACTGTCCTCAAAAGTATATTTCTCTTCCACATCCTGGCACAGAAAACGGTTGACTGCCTCAATCTTGGAAATGGCATAATCTATGGAAGGATTGCTCCCGTTTTTATATGCGCCAATATTGATCAGGTCTTCCGCCTCATTGTAGGTGGCCAGGACATTTTTCAGCTTTCCTGCCGCCTGCTTGTGATCCCTTGCCGCAATCTGGCTCATACATCTGGAAATACTCTGCAGAATGTCAATGGCGGGATAATGGTTCTTATGTCCCAGCTTTCTGTCCAGCATGATATGTCCGTCCAGAATACTCCGGGCCGTATCCGTGATAGGCTCGTTGAAATCATCCCCATCCACCAAAACCGTGTACAGCCCCGTGATAGATCCCCTTGCCGCACATCCGGCACGCTCCAGAAGTTTCGGCATCTCCGAATACACACTGGGCGGGTATCCCCTGGTCACAGGCGGTTCTCCCCTGGCCAGCCCGATTTCCCGCTGGGCCATGGAAAAACGGGTCAGCGAGTCCATCATCAGCAGCACGTCCTTCCCCCTGTCGCGGAAATACTCCGCAATGGCAGTGGCCGTCTTTGCCGCTTTGTTTCTCTCCAGGGCCGGTCTGTCCGAAGTGGCAACCACCACCACGGAACGCCGCATTCCCTCTTCCCCCAGGTCTCTCTCTATAAACTCACGCACCTCACGGCCACGCTCTCCGATCAGCGCAATGACATTGATATCAGCTTTTGTATTTCGGGCAAACATACCCATCAGGGTTGATTTTCCCACACCGGATCCCGCAAAAATACCGATGCGCTGCCCCTTGCCCACCGTAATCAGTCCATCTACTGCCTTTACACCCAGCGGAAGCACTTCGTCAATGATCTTCCGGCTCATGGGATCCGGGGGCATGGCCTCCACCAGATATGGTGTACCGTCAAAACGTGTACCGTCTACCGGCAGTCCCAGCCCGTCAAGGGTTCTGCCCAACAGTGCATCGCTGACCGTCACCAGCAGAGGATTCCCCGTATTTTCCACGATACATCCCAGGGCAATGCCATCCACATTGTCATAAGGCATCAGCAGTGTTTTTCTGTCCTTAAATCCCACCACTTCTGCCAGTATGGGCCGGCCTTCCCCCTCTGGCGTAATCTCACAGATATCTCCCAGTTTCGCATCCGGGCCCGCGGATTCAATGGTCAGTCCCACAACATTGACTACCTTGCCCTTTTTCCTGTAAAATACCTGCTCGTGCAGTCTATTATATTTTGCGAAGTCAATACTCGCCATCCGCAAAATCAAATCCTCCTAATTTCTGTTCCGACTCCATCCTCCCGCCGCCATACCGGACTGCAGGAAGTCTTTGCCTTGTTATTCCAGTTCCGCTTCCTTTGACCACGCAAGCAGCATCAGCCGGCGTCTCAGTTCCGACATCTGTGTCCCCAGTCCGCAGTCAAAAATACCGTTCTCTGTCTCAATCATACACTCGTTTTTACCCAGGGTCAGATCCTCCACCACATCCACAGTGGTATTCTCGGAAACCGCACCCGCCAGCATCTGCTTCTTCTGCATGCTGACATATGCATAATCCTCCCTGGATACATGTATGATAAAACTGCGGCTTCCCTCGATCTTATGCAGAACGGCAGATATCAGATAAGTCAGTATTTCGCGGTAAGAAGAAAGCTCCACCCCGAAAATATGTTCATATATCCCTGTAATCGTGTCCACAAACTGCGGCTCCAGAACATCAGCCTGCTGCTGGTATTCATTTTCCAGACTCCGCATCCTCTCCAGATATTCCTGCTCCATAGCCCCTTCATGGGCCTGGGCCTTCACAAGTCCTTCATTATATCCCTGCTGTCTTGCCTGGGCAAGCACCTGTTCTTTTTCCGTCTGTGCCTGGGCTGCCGCATCACTGCGGATTCTCTCTGCCTCCGCCCTGGCCTGGGCCAGCATCTCCTCTGCCTCTGCCCTGGCCTGGTCCAGTATTTCTTTTGCCTCGTCCCGGGCTTTGATAATGTTTCCCCCGGATTCCGATGCCTCCAGCACATCCACGGCTCCCAGGCCGGAGACGAAACCACCCTCTCCTTCGGCGCCCGGACGGTCCTCCAGAATCATGGCAAGACGCTTCCTGACCAGTTCATTGCTGTCAATGACCCGTTTTTCCTCATCCTGGGATAATGATGTAAAAAAGTATTTTACCAGATTACTAGACAACGATCTCGTCACCTCCGCCTCTGGAAATGACGATCTCACCGGCATCCTCCAGCTTCCTGATAATATTCACAATCTTCTGCTGCGCTTCCTCCACATCCTTCATACGTACAGGACCCATGAAGTCCATGTCTTCCTTGATCATGACTGCAAGACGCTTGGAAACGTTGTTGAATATGGTATTCTTCACTTCCTCATTTGCATTCTTCAGTGCGACGGACAAGTCATTGTTCTCCACGTCACGCAGCACACGCTGGATAGCCCTGTCGTCCAGGAGCAGAATATCCTCGAACACAAACATCTTCTTCCTGATCTCTTCTGCCAGTTCCGGAACTTCCACTTCCAGGGTCTCCATAATATGACGCTCCGTACCCCGGTCCACCGTATTCAGAATCTCCACCACGGCATCCACACCGCCGATAATGGTGTAATCCTGGTTTACGAGACTTGCCAGCTTGGATTCCAGCACCTTCTCCACCTCCTTGATGATCTCCGGGCTGGTGCGGTCCATGACCGCAATACGCCTTGCCACATCTGCCTGCTTCTCAGGAGGCAGGGCAGACACCACCTGGGCCGCCTGCTGGGGCGCCAGATAGGACAAGATCAAAGCCACCGTCTGGGGATGTTCATCCTGGATAAAGTTGATCAGCTGGGTAGCATCCGTCTTACGCACAAATTCGAAAGGTTTCACCTGCAAAGATGCCGTCAGCTTGCCAATGACATCCATGGCCTTCTCGGAACCCAGGGCTTTCTCCAGCAGATCCTTTGCATATCCGATACCGCCTTCCGCGATATACTGCTGCGCCAGGCATACCTCATAGAACTCGTTGATCACATCTTCCTTTACCTGGGGCGTCACACTCCTGGTATTGGCGATCTCAAGTGTCAGTTCTTCAATTTCTTCTTCTTTCAAATGCTTAAATATCCCGGCAGAACGCTCCGGTCCCAGTGAGATCAGAAGGATCGCGGCTCTCTGTATCCCCTTGATTCCCACCTCATTTGCTGCATTCTTTGGCATGGTTATCCCTCACTTCACTACACTCATTGTAACAGTTTATGACCGCTGGCTTTCCGTCGGAAAGCCCGGAAACCGGTTCCCTTAATTCCAGTCCTCATTCAGCCAGTTACGCAGCAGGTTTGCCGCTGCCTCAGGATTTTCATCCACAAATTTTTCAACCATTTTCCGTGTCTCGGATTTAGCTTCCAGGTCAATATCCTCAACCGTAGGCTCCGGCGGCGTGGACTGAAGCATATTTTCCACTGACAGTTCCTCCGTCTCCTCCACTTCTTTCTTTCTGGGTCCCATGCTCCGCAGTATGACAAAAGCCAGAAGCGCCAGGATCAGCACTATCATCACAATACTGGCAATATCCGTCCCGCTGACGCTGAATCCTTCTTTGTCGTAGAAAACAGGTTCCTCAAAGGCCAGAATGGTAACCTTATCCTCGCTGATTCCGCTGGCATTGGCAACCATCTGGTAGAATTCAGGTTCCACTTCCAGCTTAATGCTCTCCCGGTTTTCTTCCTTGAATTGTTCCCAGGTGATCCCTCCGTCCAGAAGCCCTTGTTTTTTCACAGTTTCTTCATCATATTCACGATACTTGATCATGGATACGGAAAGGGAAGAATTTTCATACCGAATTCCGCCCGCAGGTCCTATGGTCACCGTATTGGATTTATTCAGCTGATAATCCCTGGAATACTCGTTGGAGGTGCTGCTCCCTCCATTATAATCCGGATTGTCATATCCTGTCAGGTCACCGCCGTTGGAATCCGTGCCGGGAATGCCGGCCACTCCTCCCGTGGTCTCCTCGGAAAACATATCCTCATGGGTTAAATATCCGTTGGCTGCACCGTCATTGGTATAGTATTCGGTCACCTCTTTGGTGTAATTGGAAAAATCCACATCCAGATGGCTGGCAACTTCGATCATTGTGTACTGCTTTGTTCCCAGCAGCACTTTCTTGACCTGGTTTGTCACCATGAGTTCCGCCTGGGTCTGCAGTTCCTGCATGGAATTGGCAATTCCCATAGTGGAATAATCATCACCGCCGGCAAACAGACAGTTAAAATTCTGGTCCAGAATGGTAATGCCGCCCGTACTTTCATTTCCCAGACATGTGGCCACGCCCTTTGCCATGGCAAGGGCCTTGGCCTGGGTAAAATCCTCTCCCACGGTCACCATAACAGTTGCAAAGGATTCCTGTTTCGTCTCGGTAAGCCTTCCCGTATTCTGGGCCAGGTTCAGCATAACGGACACATCCTTCACCGAGTCCGCATGAGAAAACATATTTTCTATGTATTTCGCCAGAAAGACCGTGTACTGGTTCATCCTGTCCGCCGATGTGGTGGACATGCCGCTGTCCACATAATCGTTGTACTTCAGGTCGTCCGGCACATAACCTTCTGCCGCAATCGCCAGATTCGCCTGGGGAAGCTGGTCCACCAGCACCTCCACAGTCAGGGCATCCGCAGACTCCTTGTGTGTGATGCCCGCGCTGTTGAGAATCTCTACAATTTCTGCCGAAGTCGTGCTGTTTTCATAGGTTCCAAGCTTTGTGTATTCCGGTTTGGTGAATGTATATATGAGAATGACAAAAGTAAAAATCACCGCCGCCGCAATCGCAATAATAATTGTTTTTTGCTTGCTGGTAAAGTTATTCCACCATCCCAGTATTTTACCTGGTATCTCTTTTAGCTTGTCAGGCATGGTACTTCTCTCCTAGTCATTTCTTAAATTCCCTCATTTCATGTCACAATGCCTTGGCGGGCAAAACACAGCAGCTTTAAATCTGCATCTGCATCAGTTCTTTATATGCTTCCAGCAGCTTATCCCTGACAGCCACAGTGTACTGCAGGGCCGTGGAGGCTTTCTGCAGGGCAATGGTCAGGTCATGTGCATTCTCCGTCTCACCCAGCGCGAATTTCAGTTCTTCGTCCTCCGCCCTGGATAAATACTCATTCGTGGTTCTGATATTATCAATGGCTGAATTTAAGAAAGAATCGAACAAAGTACCCTCTGCCTTATCTTCTTTTTCTCCCAGAACACCTGTGAGACTGGTCCGTTCAGGAGCAGAGACACCGGCAGCCATTTGTAATCCATTGATAGGTGTGATCGCTGATAAATCCATAATATGTATGCCTTTCTATAAAAATTCGTCCTGTCTTTATTACTGTCAAAGTCCTCTTTTCCCCCGGACACCGACTGTCCCGGGACCGTATTCCTTTCCGGTTTTCCGGTACTGCCCTGCACCAGCCCGCATGACTCCTGCAGATTGTGCGCATCAGGGAAATCCCCGGACTCTCCCGCACGGTAAAACAGCTGCCTGCGCGGCAATTAGACATTCGCTATCTCCAGCCCCTTCTGTACAATGGATTTGCTGGCGTTAAACGCGGTGGAATTGGCCTCGTAGGCGCGGCTGGCGTCTATCATATTGGTCATTTCCGTGATGATGTTCACATTGGGATATGTCACATATCCATTCTCGTCCGCGTCGGGATGGGAAGGATCATACACCATATTCATCTCCGTGGCATAGTCTTCCTGGACGCTGGTCACCTTCACTCCCGTTCCGGTATACCCCTGGCGGGTATGTACATGGGCAAATGCATGCGTATGGGATACATTTGCGTTGGAACCCGAAACGGAATGATAATGATCCTTTTCACGCCCCAGAACATGCTGGAAGGAAGTATCCCCGTTTTTCTCCGCAAATGTGACAACTTTTCTGCGGTAGGGCGTTCCATCGGCGGTACGGGTGGTATTGGCATTGGCCACATTCTCTGAAATGACGTCCATGCGGTATCTCTCCGCGGTCATTCCCGATGCATTGATATTAAAAGCAGAAAACATACTCATGACATTGTCTCCTATTCTGGTTCCGTCCTTTCAATTTTCATGTCAGGACGATTGAAAGTTTCTCCCGGCAGTCCCCCCAACGAACTCCCGTTTTACTTCATCACGACCTGCAGATTGGCAAATTCCTGCCGGATGCCAACCATAAGTCCCTGATATTTCAGCTGGTTTTCTGCCAGCATGACACCCTCATTGTCCACGTCCACATTATTTTTGTCCAGACGGTAGGAAAAATCCCCGTGATCCGTGTACACTGCCGGAGCCAGTCTGTCCAGGTCAAGGGAAGCCACCTTGGAATCCGTGGTCCTGTACCGGCTGTCTCCCAGGGCTCTCTTCAGCACGGACTCAAAAGCCACATCCTGTCTCTTATACCCCGGTGTATCCACATTGGAAAGGTTATGCCCTATGGCTTCATTCCGCAGCCAGCTGGCATCTGCCGCTTTATCCAATACGTTAATGTAACTGAACACATTTGACTGAAACATTTATCTCTCCTTTCAACCAGGGTGTGCCTGAACATGCTGTTCCCTGAAAAACAGTTTCCCGACACACCCTGACTCCTCTGCCGGTTTTCTATAAAAACTGTTTCCCGAATTCACCCAAATCTATTATAGTGGATTTCGGTGAAAATTCAATACACTAATTATAATTTGCAGAAATTTACCAGAACAATTTTTAGTAAAGGCAAAAGGGACTTATTGCCACAAATGCAGTGAAAATATGTATCCACATCTTTACTGCCTAAAATAAGTCCCTTTACCACATGGCTTTTGTGCCGTCGCAAATCCTTTTGCTTATATTTTTTCTACTATTTATTTATGCTGGTTCTGGCGTTTCAGTTCCTCAATTTCATCAAACACCACATCATTCAGCACTTTAATATATGTGCCCTTCATCCCTGACGAGCGTGACTCAATGACTCCCGCACTCTCAAATTTCCGCAGGGCGTTTACAATGACGGAACGTGTAATTCCCACTCTGTCAGCAATCTTACTGGCAACCAGTATTCCTTCCATGCCCCCCAGTTCATCAAAGATATGGATAATGGCTTCCATCTCTGAAAAAGAGAGCGTACTTATGGCAGACTTAACCACTGCCACCTTGCGGCTCTCTTCAGCATTTTCCTCGCTCACCGCCCTGAGCATCTCCAGCCCTACCACCGTCGTACCGTACTCGCATAATATTATATCGTCAATGTCATATTGAATGTCACATTTATAAATAAACAAAGTACCCAGTCTTTCGCCCGCTATCCCGATAGGAGTGATGATCGCCTGAAATTTCCTGACATCCGTGCTCTCAAATCCCAGGGTGGCCAGATTTACATTTTCCTTTGTGGAGAGGACACCCAGCAGTCTCTCATTCAGCATGGAATCAACAAAGCCGCCCACCTTTTCATCAATCAGTTCCGTAATGGGATTCACTCCTTCCGCCTTTCCCACGCCCAGTACTTTGCCTTTCCGGCTGATGACAAGAACATTGGATGCCAGAATCTCCCGCATGACCGTGCAGATATCATTGAATACCACCTTGCTGGAACTGTTATTATGCAACAAATTACCAATTTTTCTGGTCTTATCCAGAAGCTGTATACTACTCATTCGCATCCCTCCGTTTTGATGCCCTTGGACATGCGCAATCACTTCGCACTTCTCGATTTCCGCCCAGGAGACTGACAAAACAAATGGATGCTCAGCGACCGCTTACTCTGCTGACAGCTTCCACTATACCACAAATGGAACTTAATTACAATGTTTTCACTTTAAATTTTTCCTATTGTATCTATTTTATATTGCTATTCACCCATTTTTATTTGACAGCTCTTTCACCGTGTGGTATCCGCATTCCGCGTCGGCGCACACCAGCTTATTTCCCTTGATCAGCAGGGGAGAACCGCATTGGGGGCAGTTCTCACCGGAAGGCTTCTGCCAGACCATGAAATCACAGTCGGGATTATCGATACATCCGTAGTACATCCTGCCCTTCTTGGTCTTCTTCAGCACCACATCCTTGCCGCACCTGGGACAGGAAACCCCGATCTTCTCAAAATAAGGCTTGGTGTTGCGGCATTCCGGAAATCCGGGACAGGCCAGAAACCGTCCGTGGGGCCCGTATTTGATCACCATTTGCCTGCCGCACTGGTCACAGACTTCGTCACTGACCTCGTCCGCAATGGAAATATGCTCCAGGGCCTTTTCCGCTGCCTCGACCGCCTCCTCCAGATCCGGATAGAAATTGGACACAACGGTCTTCCACTTTACGCTTCCCTCTTCCACACCATCCAGGAGCTGTTCCATGCTGGCAGTAAAATGTACATCCACAATGGACGGAAACGCCGCCTTCATCATGTTGTTCACTGCCTCTCCCAGCTCCGTCACATAAAGGTTCTTTCCTTCTTTTACCACATAACGCCTTCCCATAATGATACCTATGGTGGGCGCATACGTGCTGGGACGGCCGATGCCAAGTTCTTCCAGTTCCCTCACCAGGGATGCTTCCGTATAATGGGCCGGAGGCTGTGTGAAATGCTGCACGGGGTCAAACGACACAAAGGAAAGCTGGCTTTGCTCATCCAGTCCCACGGACAAGGTATTCTCCTCCTCTTTCTGTTCCGCGGACACATAGACGCTCATAAATCCCTTAAATCCAAGGGAAGATGCCGCCAATGTAAAAATTCTGTCCGCGGCCTGTATCTTCACGGATGTGGTCGCATATTTTGCCGGACTCATGCGGCTTGCCACAAACCGCTTCCAGATCAGCTGGTAAAGACGGAACAAATCCCTGGGCATCTGCTCTTTCACCGCCTCAGGAGTCCTCTTAATGTCCGTGGGCCGAATAGCCTCGTGGGCATCCTGTATCTTCTGACCGTTCTTTTTCTCTTCCGTGGCGGCGGCGAGATAATCTTTTCCGTAGTGGGCGGCAATAAACTCCATGGCCGACTGTTCCGCCTCCTTGGATACACGGGTGGAGTCTGTACGCAGGTAAGTGATCAGTCCCACCGTGCCCTCGCCGGCCAGGTCCACGCCCTCATAAAGCTGCTGTGCCAGGCGCATGGTCTTCTGGGCCGAATAGTTCAGCGCCTTGTTGGCTTCCTGCTGGAGCGTGGAAGTGGTGAAAGGAAGGGAAGGCTTCTTCAGGCGCTCTCCCTGCTTCACTTCCCTGACAAAGTACCTGGCATCCTTCAGCAAATCCATGATCTCATCCGCCTGAGCCTTGCTGGCGACAGACTGCTTTTCATCCGTGGTGCCCCAGTATTTCGCGCAGATTGTTTTCTTCTCCCCTTTGACCTTCAGATTCACATCCAGCGTCCAGTATTCCTCCGGCACAAAGGCATTGATCTCCTCCTCTTTGTCACAGATAATGCGAAGAGCCACGGACTGGACACGCCCGGCGCTTAACCCCCTCTTGATTTTATTCCATAAAAGCGGGGAAATGCGGTATCCCACCATGCGGTCCAGAAGACGTCTTGCCTGCTGGGCATCCACAAGGTTCATATTGATCTCACGCGCATTTTTCAGGGATTCTTTCACGGCATTTTTTGTGATTTCGTTGAAAGTAATCCTGTATACTTTTTTTTCCTCCAGCTTCTCCTCCAGTTTCAGGGCATAGAGCAGATGCCAGGAAATGGCTTCGCCCTCCCGGTCCGGGTCGGTTGCAAGGTAGATTTTCTCGGCTTTCTTCACTTCCTTCCGCAAGTGTGCGAGAACATCCCCCTTTCCCCGAATGGTAATATACTTAGGTTCGTAATTATGCTCAATATCTATCCCCAGCGTACTCTTTGGCAGGTCACGCACATGGCCGTTGGTGGCTGCCACTTCATAGTTGGAACCCAAAAATTTCTTTATGGTCTTGACTTTTGTGGGTGATTCCACAATTACCAGATATTTTGCCATAACAAGTCCCCCTTACTTTCCGTCGTTGTATAAGATATCATACCCTTGTCTATAATAAAATATCTAATCGTAAAACAATATACACCAAAAACTTAAAGTGTGCAAGATTTTTATATAAAATTCAAAAAATATTAAAAATTAAAACAGTATGGCAAAATAATGTCGCAAAAGGGAAAAAGAAAGAAAATAAAAGAACAACAAAACCGAACTGCATGTGTGAAAAAAAGAAAACTTTGAAACCCATACAAGTAGTTTCAAAGCTTTCATTCGCAGCTGATAGGGGAATCGAACCCCTGTTTCCGCCGTGAGAGGGCGGCGTCTTGACCGCTTGACCAATCAGCCACAGTTGCCATTTTCGTGGCACTTGTTTACTATAATATATTTCCACGAAAATTGCAACCTTTTTTTTGTATTTTTGAAAAATTCTACAATTTCTTTCCTGATGGGAAATTTTCAATCTTTTTCCATTCGGTCATGTATCGGACCCAATTATCCGGCCCCACCCACCAAGTGGTAATAGGCTCTGGAAGTAATCCGATATACCACCACGTATCCGATGCAGAAGAGCAGATAAGCCAGCACCGCCACCTGCACCAGCATCCACAAATTGCTGAAGTTCAGCAGCAGCAGGCCCTTGTACAGGAACGGGAAAGCGAAAGCCAGATGGATTCCCGCCACGATCAGGGGCAGGAAAAACACGGTCAACACCTGGCTGTTGATGGTCTTTTTGACCTCTTTTTTGGTCATACCCACCTTTTGCAGAATCTCAAAGCGTCCCTGATCTTCGTATCCTTCCGAAATCTGTTTATAATACATAATCAAAGTGGTAGCAAATACAAACACAATGCTGAGCATAATTCCCAGAAAGAACAGACCGCCGTACATTTCGCTGTAGCCGTCCCGGTTCACCGCCATAGACTCCGCACGGCTGTACAGCGGATACCCTTCCTGTGCCAGTTGTCCCAGGCCGCCCTGGATTTCATAGAAGATGGTCCCCTGTTCCTCATCGTTGCAGTCCAGGTCAAACCCATAGATCCAGTCATACCGTAACGGAAAATTCCCGACAGCTTCTGCCTGTTCCTTCAGAGGGCGGATAAAGCCGGGCACATCCTCCACGACGAGGAACATGGAGGGAATAATCTGCATGGCATCCACGCCGTTGTCCACAAATTTTTTTATCCTTTTGACCTGCCATACCTGATCTGTGCCCGCAAGGCGCAGACTGTCCTGACGGAACCACAGCTTTGTAGTATACATCATCAGCTCTCCCGCCCCTAGAGTCTCCTGGGTTCCCATAAGACGGTTATAATCCTCCAGGGAGATCACAAAGACGCTCCACAACTCCTGTACAACCTCCTTATAATCAACATTGTTTACATCTTGGGGAAGAATATTGAGAATGCCGTCGCCCAGAAATATTTCCATGGAGACATAGGAGTACTCCAGCACATTGCCTGCAGCCTGCCCACGGACGGCCAGCACTTCTCCCACTGCTTCCCGGACCGGGCCGAAATTTTCCTCCTTCAGTTCTTCCCAGCTGCCTGCATAGTTGTCTATGAGAATGTTTCTGGGGTACCGGGAGCGCAGGCTGCTCTCCTGTCCTCCATACAGACACACCGTGGAGGCCAGCATGACCAGCACCATGGTGCACAGGATACAGATCGTCGCCAGTCCTGCTCCGTTTCTCTTCATGCGGTAGAGCATGGAAGAGACGGACACAAAATGATTGGTCTTGTAATAATAGCGCTTATTTTTCTGCAATATCCTGCAAAGGGCTACGGAACCTGCAATGAACAGCAGATAAGTGCCCCCGATCACCAACAACACGGCGCCGAAAAACACCAGCATGGCCTCTACGGGATGTTTGATGGTGACTGCCAGAAAGTAGGCAAATCCCAGCAGGGCCGCTCCGACCAGCGCCATGGGCCAGTTGGCCTTAGGCGGACGCTCCCCCACATTTTCACTGCGCAATAGCTGTATCGGATCTGTCACCCGGACCTGACACAATGTCACTGCCAGAATCAGACCGAAAATAATCAGATACCAGACCACTGTGTTGGTCACATTGGAGGGGATGATCCGCATGGTATAGTCCACATCCGCCCGCAGAAGAAAGTTCATCAGCAATTCCGCCAGCTTGGAAAACAGAATCCCCAGCCCCAGGCCGGAGGTCAGACTGATGCAAGTCACCATCAGGCTCTCCCAGATCATGATCCAGGAGAGATTGCTCTTGTTCATACCCAGGACGCTGTACAGCCCAAATTCCTTCTTTCGTCTGCGGATCAGAAAAGAATGGGTGTAGAACAAAAAACCGATGGAAAACACGCCGATCACCGCACGTCCAAGCATCATGAAAAACACAATGACGGAACCGCCCCGCACTGTGGTCATCATGGAACTGGTATACAGATAACTCACAATATAGAACATCATAATCATACCTGTAGCAGTGAGCAGATAGGGAATGTAAAGTTCTTTATTTTTTCGTATACCTGACCAGGCCAGGCGGGGATAAAAACCCATTTTCATGCTTCTCCCTCCTCTCCAGCGCAGGCCTGCGTCGCCCGGGGCTGCTGGTCTGTATGACCGTTCTGGACCTCCAGGCGGCCCGGCTGTGTGGCCAGCAGTGTCAGGGTATCCGATATCTTCTGGTATAGCTGCTCATTGGTGCTGCTGCCCCGATAGATCTGGTGGAACACCTCGCCGTCCCGTATGAAGAGCACCCGTCCCGCATGACTGGCTGCCTTGACAGAATGGGTTACCATCAGAATGGTCTGCCCGCTCCGATTGATTCCGGCAAAGAGGCGCAGCAGTTCATCCGTGGCCCGGGAGTCCAGCGCGCCTGTAGGCTCGTCGGCCAGCACCAGCTTGGGGCCTGTTATCAAAGCCCTGGCCACCGCCGCTCTCTGTTTCTGTCCGCCGGATACCTCATAGGGATATTTTTTCAGTAACTGTGTGATACCAAGCTGCTCCGCAATGGGCTGCAGCCGCACCCGCATCTCGTCGTGACGTTTCCCCGCCAGTACCAGAGGCAGATAGATATTGTCCTCCAGGGTAAAGGTGTCCAACAGGTTAAAGTCCTGGAACACAAATCCCAGATTGTCCCGCCGAAATGCCGCCACTGCGGATTCTTTGATCCGTCCCAGATCCTGGCCTCCCAGGATCACGCTGCCCCCGGTGGGCTTATCCAGCGCCGCCAGAATATTCAGCAGGGTGGTTTTACCGGAGCCCGACTCTCCCATAATGGCCACGTATTCCCCCTGCTCCACACTGAAAGAAACATTTCTAAGCGCCTCCACCCGATTGCTGCCCAGACGGGTGGTATAGGTCTTTCTCACTTCTCTGACTTCCAATATGCTCATATATACCTCCTGAAAAATATGCCGCATCCGCGCGGCGCCTGCAGGCCGTCGGCCCGACAGTCCCTCCGGGATCAGCGGCAATCCTCTGTTGATGGGTATATTATAGAAAAAGAGGAAAATGAACGCCATCGAATCGACTTACATTTCCCCCCTGAAACCTTACAGTTTTGTCACAAATTCCTACTCCACCTCCAGCACTTCCCGCCCCAGGCCGATGCGGATCAGGGTCCCCTCTCCGGGCGCCGACTCCGCAGTGATGGTATGTTTCAGTCGGCCGCAGATCTGTCTGCACAGATACAGGCCAAGGCCCGTGGCTTTCCTGTCACTGCGTCCGTTATATCCCGTATATCCTTTCTCGAATATCCGGGGCAGATCCTCCGGAGCGATGCCAATACCGGTATCCCGGATGCACAGCGTGCAGGGCGGTTCCAGACAGATGCTGACGCTTCCCTCCCGGGTATATTTCAAGGCGTTGGAAAGCACCTGCTCCACCACAAAAGCCAGCCACTTTTCATCCGTCAGCACCTGACAATTCATATTGTGGTAGTCCAGTACCAGATGCCTGCGGATAAACTGTCCCGCGTATTTCCTGATACATCCGTGCAATAGACGGTCCAGGTCCACCTGGGTAAACACATAGTCCGTATCCCTGCTGCCCAGCCGCAGATAGGTGAGAACCATATCCACATATTGCTCGATACGCTGCAGTTCCTCGCTGAGTCTGCGGGAATCCTCCGTGTCCTGTTGCTGCAGTATCAGGCCCATGGCAGCGATGGGGGTCTTGATCTGATGAACCCATGTGGTATAGTAGTCCACGGTATCCTGATGGCGCATCTGCATAATGTCCTGCCTCCGTCTCTGTTCCAGCAGCAGGCGCCTCACCATCTCCCGGTATATATGGCTCTCCCAGTCCCCTTTTTCCAGGCGTTTTTTTTCCCGGCCTTCCAATATCTCCTGCAGCAATTCCCAGGCACAGTCCTCCTGGATCGTCTTCTGTCCGTTCCCGGCAGCTTTCTTCCCGGGCAGGAATTCCTGTTCCAGGTCCAGTCCCACGGCTTCCAATATCTTCTGCAGAGAAACATACCGGCGGTAAGTCCGATAGCCCCCGATCCCCATACTGGCCAGTCCGACCGCAGCGCAGAGCAGCAGCGGGTACAGCATCGCCGCCGGGGGCAGCCGGTACAGGCTCATTACTGCCACAAAGATAATCAAAAACAGCAGATCGGTCAAAATCTGCCTTTTCTGCTGTCTCATATAGATCCTTATAAAATGTCCCATATTTCTATCCCCATGTCCGTATGCATGTTTTCATTCCTATCCGCTGACCATGTATCCCAAGCCGAATTTTGTGGCAATGAAATCCTCCAAACCCGCGGCTTCCAGCTTCTTGCGCAGGCGGTTCACATTCACCGTCAGCGTGTTGTCATCCACAAAGCTGTCCGTCTCCCACAGCTTCTCCATCAGCCGCTCCCGGCTCACCACCTGACCCTTGCTCTCCAGCAGGGACAGCAGGATGCGGTACTCATTCTTGCTCAATGGAATCTGCTCTCCCCGGTAAGTCAGGGTGTTGTCCCCGGTGTTGAGCAGCGCTCCCCGATGCTCCAGCACCGGCAGCGTACCCCCAAAATCATAGGTCCTGCGCAGCAGAGCCTGGATCTTGGAAATCAACACCTCCATGTCAAAGGGCTTGGCAATAAAATCATCCCCGCCCATGTTCATGGCCATGACAATGTTCATATTGTCGGAAGCGGAAGACAAAAAGACAATGGGCACCTTGGATACCCGGCGAATCTCACTGCACCAGTAATAGCCATTATAAAAAGGCAACATGATATCCAGCAGCACCAAATGGGGAGAGACGGCGGCGAATTCCTGCATCACCTTATGAAAATCCGAAATGAGATGAGGTTCCATATCCCAGCTGGAGATCTGCCGGGACAGAGACTCGGCGATCCCCTCATCATCCTCCACAATCAAGATTTTATACATATGCGCCTCCCGGCCTCCTATCCCGCAAACTGGCTGTTGTAGAGATCCCTGTAAAAGCCTCCCCGGGCCAGCAGGCTCTCATGACTGCCCTGTTCGATAATATTGCCGTCTTTCATAACCAGAATCACATCCGCCTCCCGGATGGTGGACAGCCTGTGGGCCACGATAAAGCTGGTCCTTCCCTCCATCATGCGGGCAAAGGCTTTCTGAATCCGTATTTCGGTGCGGGTATCTATGGAAGAGGTGGCTTCGTCCAAAATCAACATTGGCGGCAGACACAGCATCACCCTGGCGATGCACAGAAGCTGTTTCTGTCCCTGGGAAAGACTGCCTCCGTCCTCGGTGATCACCGTGTGATACCCCTCCGGCAGCCGCTTGATAAAGCTGTGGGCATGGGCCGCCCTGGCCGCCTCCACCACCTCTTCTTCCGTGGCCTGGGGTTTGCCCATACGGATGTTGTCCAGAATCGTTCCGGCCCGCAGCCAGGTATCCTGCAGTACCATGCCGTAGCTGGTGCGCAGGCTTCCTCTGGTCAGATCCCGGATATCCGTGCCGTCCACCCGGATGCATCCCTGGTCCACGTCATAGAACCGCATCAACAGATTGATCACTGTGGTCTTACCGCAGCCCGTAGGACCTATAATGGCCACCCGCTGGCCCGGCTCCACCTGCAGATTGAAATCCTGAATCAGCTTTTTATCGGGCACATACTGAAAATGCACATGCTCCAGCTGCACATTGCCCCGGGCATCGGTCAGTACTGCCGCATTTTCCCCATCCGGCGTCTGGGCCTTCTCCTCAATGAGTTGGAAGATCCGGGCGGCGCAGGCAATGGCGTTCTGCAGTTCCGTGATCACACCGGAGATCTCATTAAAGGGCTTGGTATATTGGTTGGCATAGCTTAGGAAACAGGACAATCTGCCCACGGTGATCCCTCCCCGGATCGCCACCAGAGCGCCGAAGATACCTACGCCCGCATACACCAGGCTGTTGACAAAGCGGGTACAGGGATTGGTCAGGGAGGAGTAAAAAATTGCTTTCAGGGAACATTTCTCCAGTCTGCCGTTGATCTCCCGGAATTGCTCCGTCACCGCCGACTCCCGGGAAAAGGTCTTTACGATCTTCTGGCTGCCCACCATCTCCTCAATCAGCCCCGTCTGCTCTCCCCTGGTCTCGGACTGCTCTTTAAACATGGTGTAAGTCCTGGTAGCAATGAATTTTGCCACCAGAAAGGACACCGGAGTGATACAGATTACCACCAGGGCGATGGGTATATTGGTAACCAGCATGAACACCAGCGTTCCCACGATGGTCAGCCCTCCGGTGAACAACTGGGTGAAGCCCATGAGCAGACCGTCCGCAAAGGTGTCCACATCCGCGATAACCCGGCTCACAATATCTCCGTAGGACTTGGCGTCCAGATATTTCAATGGCAGATTCTCCAGCTTGTGAAACGCGTCCTGCCGGATGTCCTGAATTACATGATAAGTGATATAATTGTTGGCGGTATTCATGACCCACTGCGCCACGGCGGTGAGCGCCATGGCGATGGCAATCCTGCCCAGGATCACCAGGATCCCCGGCATATCCACCAGCCCCTGATCCACGATCAGATCCACCGCATCCCCCGTTAGAATGGGAACATACAGCGTCAGCGCCACAATCACCGCCGCCAGCACCAGAGACATCCCCACCAGCAGTCTGTATTTCTTTATATAATGCAATACCTTTTTAATAGTCTCCATCTGCCCCGCGTGTCTTTGTTTGCTCTCCGTCATATCTGTCCAATCCTCTTTTCCTGTAAAATACTTCCGAACTTACTTAAAATATAATGCCATATTTACATCGGTTCCGCAAGCCCCTTATGGAGCAGATGACGGCGTTATGCTGATCGCCTCGCTGCGCTCCATCTGCTCCAGCACTTTCTCATAGTACTGCCGCTGATATTGCAGCCGCTGGGCAATCATCTGTCCGGCAGTCTCCGTGCCGGACTTTTCCCCCAGCCGCCAGCGAATCCAGTCCAACTTCTCCCGAAGCCACTTGCGCTTATCCTCGATCTTCAGGTTGCGGAAATCCGCGTACTCCATGGCATCGTAGATGCGATAGGCGTCAAAACGGTCCACATCGTCCGCATCCCCGATGCTCAGGGCAAAAGCAGTGTTCTCTCCCGGAAAATCCGCCTTTCCGTCCACATGGATCGCGATACCGTAACAGATCTCCTGCACCCGCTTCGGCCCCAAATCAAGCTGTTCCAGAAAAGGCCGGACCAGCCGGGCCGACATGCGCCCATGCTCCCCCCAGCCATCCTTTTCCCTAAAGGGCAGACTGTAACCCACATCGTGCAAAAGACCGCCGATCACCAGCCCTTCCTGGTCCAAGCCCTCCCTGCGGGCGATCTCCCCGGCGGCATGGGCCACCCGGTAGGAATGCTGCAGGCGGTACTCCCCATCCGCCGGATGCTCCCTGAAAAAAGCGCAGTCCGCGAACCGCTCCCTCAAAAAGGCTTCTGTTTTCTGTATATTGGTCATGGTTTGTCTCCTTTTGCAGTCATGATTTTATACAGTATATCAGCTGCTTGAAAATAATGCAATTTCTTTTCATGCTGCCTTGCGAAAAATCCACCCTGGCTTTTAGTGGTTTACCTTGCGTTTTTCTTCCCTTCTGGTAAAATAGAATTGCCTGAGTCCGGGCAGAATTTCAGCAAAATCCCACAAAATCTCATAGAAAAGAGGTTCTCCCATGAAAATACTACTGGTGGCTGTCAACGCCAAATACATCCATTCCAATCCCGCAGTCCACTCCCTGAAAGCCTGCGCGGGCGAATATGAAGACTGCGTGGAAATCGCGGAATATACCATCAACCAGCAGCCATCCTACATTATGCGGGAAATCTATAGAAGGAGGCCCGATGTAATTGCCTTCTCCTGCTATATCTGGAACCGCGGCATAATGGACGCGGTTCTCCCCGATCTGCATAAACTGCTGCCTCATGCGGACTTCTGGGCCGGCGGCCCGGAAGTTTCCCATGACGCCGCCGGAGCCATAGGCAGATGGCGCCTGCGGGGCGTGATCACCGGGCCCGGGGAAACGGCTTTTGCCCGTATGGCGGCGGCCTATGGAACGGGAACCGCCGAAGAACTGCCCGCCGTCCTTGACGGGAACCGAATGCGTCCGAAACTGGACCAGCTGCCCTTCTGGTACAAAAATATGGAAGATTTTGCGTACCGCATTATCTATTATGAGAGCAGCCGGGGATGCCCATTCTCCTGCAGCTACTGTCTCTCCTCCATCGACCGGTCCATGGACTTCCGTTCTGTAGACCAGGTTTGCCGGGAACTGGATTTCTTTTTAGAAAAGAAGGTGCCTCAGGTAAAATTTGTAGACCGTACCTTTAACTGCCGGAAAGAGCATGCCCTGCCCATCCTGCGGCATATTCTGGCGCATGATAACGGCGAAACCAACTTCCACTTCGAAATCGCCGCAGATCTTTTGGACGAAGATTACTTCGCAGTGATGGAAAAACTGCGCCCCGGCGCCGTGCAGCTTGAAATCGGCGTACAGTCAACCTGTCCGGAAACCATTGCGGAAATACACCGCCGCATGGATTTTCATAAAGTGGCCTCCGTTGTCCGGCGCATCTCTTCCTGGAGAAATATTCATATCCATTTGGACCTGATCGCGGGACTGCCCTTTGAGGATCTGCAGCGGTTTCGGATTTCCTTTGACGATGTGTACAGCCTCCGCCCCCAGCAGCTTCAGCTTGGCTTTTTAAAAGTGCTGAAGGGATCGGACATGGAACGGCTGGCTCCCGGGTATGACCTGATATATGCCGACCAGCCTCCCTATGAGGTGCTGTCCACCCGCTGGCTTTCCTATGAGGATCTCTGTCGGCTGAAACAGATTGAGGAGACGGTGGAGTTGTACTACAACAGCGGCCAGTTTGCCCATACCCTGGAATTCATGCTGTCCCGCTTCCATGGCCCCTATGCCATGTATGAAAGTCTTGCGGCATGGTTTGACAGACATGCGTTGTTCGGAGTGCAGTCCTCCCGCATACGGAAATATGAGATTCTACTGGAGTGGGGAATTGCCTGCATCCTCGGAGAGCCGCAGACACCGCCGTTGTCGGGGCAGACTGGCACAGGCGGGCAGATACGCTCCGACGTGCCGTCTATAAAGGATGAAGCGGACAGTCAGATCTCCCGATTGAAAGAAGTCCTTCTCTACGATCTGTATCTGCGCGAGCATATGAAGAACCGCCCCGCCTTCGCCCCCTCTCAGGAGCCCTGGAAAGAAGTCATTCATGACGCGCTGCACCGGGAGTCTTTGGAACATACAAGATTCCCGGAACTGGCGGACTGCAATTACCGGGAACTGACCAAGAGACTGCATGGGGAAGTGTTTACTCACATCTTTGATGAACCCACGCTTGTGTTGTTCGGATATGAGCGGCGCGATCCGCTGACCAACAATGGAATCACGGCAGCGGAATCCCTGGCCGGCAGCATACCAGACTCTGCTACCCCAGGTGCTCTCCCCAGATCTGCACCAGCTTTTCCAGAGAAAAAGCGGCGTTAGCCGGACTGGTGGAAGGCAGTTCCACCACCAGATGCCCATAGGCCTCCGGCTGGTATGCTTTGAAATATTTTGCCGCAGTCCTGCCGTTTACCAGTATCTTTTCTATCCGGGACGCCTCCATGACAGCCCGAAGATCCGCCGCTTTCACATTGCGGATACTGCTGTCGCTGGAACCCCGGATCTGGCAACTTTCAATCACATCATACACCGCCAGGCCATGGCGCAGAAGCAGGGCCTTTTTCTCCGGGATATCCCTGGGCACCGGCTCCCCGTAAACCGCTGCCAGCATGGGCCAGAAGCGGTTCCTGGCGTGCCCGTAATAAAAACCTTGCTCTCTGGATTTCACGGAGGGCAGGCTGCCCAGTATCAAAATCCGGGAATCTTTGTCATATACCGGCGCAAAGGGCTGCACCACCTGTTCATACTCTGCCATATCGGTCTCCTCACCTGTTTTTACAGTTTCCCAAGCCGTTTCATTTCCCCTCTTCAAGAGAAATAAACTCCAATTCCCGGGCCGCCTGCTCTCTGGAATCATACAGCCTCACCTGTGGATAATCTCTCAGGCGTTGCCGCCATACAGCGCCATTTGCTATAAATTCCGGGCCGCTCTCTGCTATGAGACGGCATTTCCCCTCCTTAAAAAAGCAGACCGGCCCCTCTCCCTCCGGATCCGTCCCCTGACCCACAGTTCCAAAAAATCCTCCCTGACCGTCCACCGCGAAAATATCTACTCTGGGCACGGCATAAAAAGGTATTTCCACCTCCATATCTTCAAAGAGAAAGTAAATTCCATATTCCTTCCCCCAGCGGTCATACGCAGGGCCCCTCTCCCGCAGAGGCATGGTATAGACAGTGGTCCCCGCCGGGATCACCTCCGCATCCCGGACATAGACGGAGACCACCTCTCCTTCGGTGCAGTCCAAATACAATTTTTTCATAATATCCCCCGCCTATGGGCCTCCTCCAGAAGCCGGGGCTGTATCTCGGGATAAGTCCACTCCTCGGGCAGTTCCTTCGTCAGCAGAATTTTTTCAATCTCGCTGTGCAGTTCCGGCTCAAAGGTTTCAATTTGGGCATAGTACAGCATTCCGAAACTCTCTTCCGTCCCGCATATCCCAGAACGGCCAGTACATGGTTCTGAACACAAAGATATGGCATCCGATTCCTCCTGCCCGTCAGAACCATCCGTGGCCGCTACCGAATACACGCACACAGGCAGCAGGGTGTAGCGGACCGCTCCCGTCTCCTCATACAGTTCCCGCCTGGCGGTATCGTCAATCTTCTCCCCCGGCTCCCGATGTCCTCCCGGAACTTCATAGGTCTTCCTGTCCCGATGTTTACAGAACACCCATTGATCCCCTGCCCTTGCGATAATCACTGCATATTTCAACAGATGATCCTCCACTTCTTCATAGAATTGTACTTTCGTCATGCCTGTAATTTCTGTCCTTTCCGTACTTAATATTCTTCCTGTCCCGCCATTGGCCTCCCTTGTATGCCTCTGCCAGTTTCTTTATCCAAATCCGCACAGCCTCCTGCTTACATTGTAATACACCCCCCGGACATCCCTCATGAAGCGGAATACACCAGATTCTTCCGTCCCTTATCAGAACCGAAATACCATCCCCACCACCGCTGCAGCCAGCAGCCACACCGCCGGATGCAGCTTTCGGAAAAGCCTGATCCGCATCAGTCCGAACACCGCCACGCACAGGATCAAAGGCCCTGTGTGCAATGCGCCTTCCTCCGTCACCAGCACCACTTTGAAAAGCCCCCATACAGCGGCGGCGATCAGAGCCGTCACCGCCGGACGCACCCCGGCAAACACCGCTTTCACCATGGGTTTCTCGCTGAAATTGGTGAGAAATCTGGCAATGAGAATCATGATTATGACACTGGGCAGTACCAGCGCCAGGGTTGCCGTCAGCCCGCCCGGTATTCCCGCCCCCTGATAACCCGCATAGGTAGCCATATTCACTCCCAGGGGGCCCGGCGTGCTTTCCGACACCGCCACCATATCGGTCAGGTCCTCCAGGGCGTACCAGTCATATTTTTCCGCCAGGTCCATCAGAAAAGGCAAGGTGGCGGGGCCTCCTCCCACCGCAAACAGACCGATCTTGAAAAACTCCCAGAAAAGAAGAAGAAACGTCATTGCTGAAGCCCTCCTTTTTCCCTGCGCTTCTTCCTCAGAAGTTCCGATGCTCCGCCGAAAAGCCCTGCCAGCGCCACGATGGCGATGGTGGGAACAGGGGTAAACAGGGCCAACACCAGAGACATGGCACAGACCGTCACACACACCAGATTCACCAGGCTTTTTCTGGCCATGGTTATAACCGTATTCAGCATCAGCGCACAGACCACCCCCTTAATCCCCATCATCGCATGTTGAAACCAGATGTTATCCACCAGCGTCTGAAAAAAAGAAGCGATCAGAGTGATCAAAGCCAGCGACGGAGAGATCATGCCCAGCGTGGCGGCAATCCCGCCCGCTATCCCCTCCCTCTTATATCCCACAAAAGTAGCAGTATTTACAGCTATAACGCCGGGCGTACACTGCCCGATGGCATAGCAGTCCAGCAGTTCCTCTTCACTGATCCATTTCTTTTTCCGTACCAATTCATGCTTCAGCATGGGCAGCATGGTAAGGCCGCCGCCAAATGTCAGTCCCCCGATTCGGAAAAAAGTCAAATACAGTTCCCCCAAGGCTCTTACATCCATACTTCCTTTATCCCCCTATACCTCCCATAGCCCGGAATGCTCCGGGTCTCTAACGAACCAGGCTTTTCCCCATCCAGATATCCGGCTTGCCCAACCCGTTGGCATCCGGAATCACGCCGATGATCTGATATCCCAGCTTTTGGTAAAATGTAAAAGGATGATTTTTCAGGTTTCGGATATTCCGAATTTTAGCAAAGGTATCTTCAAACAAATTGCCCTCTGACAGCGTAGTACTCCCGTCCTCATCGTCACTACCCAAGTACAGGGTCAGGCAGCCCTTTTCTTTCAGCCACCTTTCCAGTTCCCGCACCAGGGCACTGCCCACTCCCTGGGAGCGGCAGGATTCCTCCACTGCCAGCGGGTGCAGTTCCCAGGCCGTCAGGTCATACCGGGGAGCAGCACCCGCCAGGCCCGCCAGCCGGCCGGCCAGAACCGCGCCCAGAGCCAATTTTCCCTCCTCCAACATCTCCTGTACTTCTTCCTCCGCGCAATCCCCGTAACAATGAGGGAAAGCCTGCCGCAGAATCCCGGCCGCCTGCTGTAAATAAGTTTTTTGTGTACCGTCCAGTAAAATGAATTCCATGTCTATGTTCCTTTCTCCAAAGTCTGTAGTAACTCTTTTGGGTACCTGTTAAATCCGGCGGCGTTCCGATCCGCCGATGGTAAAGGATATTTCTCCCCGGTCTCAGCCCCCTTCCGTCTCATAAGCTGTATAAGAATGGTCAAAATGATACCCCAGCTTTTCGGCCAGCGCCACCGACCAGAGATTGTGGGCATCCCAACTGGGATACAGACTGCGGGAACAACATTCCAGAATCAGCCGGGCACCGCAGACATAGGCCAGCCCTCTTCTGCGCTGATCCTCTCTGGTGTCGATCTCTACTTCTATTCCGCCCCTGTAACTGGAATAAGAAGAGGCTCCCGCCACCAGTTCCTCTCCCTTTAAAATCACTGCGCCAAGGCCCCATTCCTGAAATCTCTCATAGCTGCCATACTGAGCCACCAGATCCCGGCTCCAGGAATTTTCCAGGCACTTTCGGTAAAGTTCCCCGTCAATCAGATTCAGGCTGTACTCGTGAGAAAGACCTGCCACTGCCCGCCGCAGCCTGTTCGGATCCCAGACCCCGGGCTCCTTTTTGATGGCGTAGCGGGTCACTCGGCGCACGCTGTGACCATAGGCCCGGCGAATTGCGCTCTCCCAAGTCATGCCTGAAGATTCTTCCCCGCATATCTCCTTTCGTTCCTGGGGAATCGTGATCCCCCCGGCTGAGTCTCGGAACTTCTGCAGGCCCAGGGCCTCCTGGGACGAATCTTCAAAAGAATCCCTCGCAACCATAATCCAAAAATTTTTGCCACAGCCCTTTGGCTTATGAACTGCCAGATCCACATTCGGTTCCCCTGCCAAAAAGCAGAAGTCTCCCAGCACCGCCTTGGCGGAACGGGGAGCGGCAGAACCGTCCCCCACAACATAAATCTCTCCCATAATGCCCTGCAGACAGGAATCAATCATGGTCTCCCCCCAGCCCGCGAATAAAGGCTCCGCCTCCCGGGGATTCTTCGGTTTGTATATATATCCCATATGCTCCATCCTTCCAGACAAAAAGCCATCACAATGCAAGCCCATTTCAGCCAATGCATCTTCCTCCATACGCCGTCGCACACAGGCGGCCCGAGTTTTTTCTAAATCCACATCCTTTGCTGTGCTACAGCATATGCCTCACCGATTTTTTCCGCATAATATCCGTGAGAATTCCATTCAGCGGTATGGAAAATATAATTCAGTATAGCATATCGCCCCACGTCCGTAAAGTCGCCAGTTCCCTGTACAGACGTAATCCTGTGCTGTAGGGATATTTTTGTCATACTGATCCTTTCAGCAGCGCTTTCTGAAAGCCGGATACCCCCTGCTCCTTCTTTTGATAATGCCAAAGGAAAGTTGATACCAAACACATATTGGACTGAAGGATTTGTACAAGCTATTTTATATATTGAAGCTGAATTAGACTTTTTGCATATGCGACATAAATATCGGGAAGAAAAACACCCGTGAATATTTAACCCACCGACAAAACCATTCCATTAACTATGAATGGCTTAATATATTAAACTTTTGAATATCTAATAATAGGGATAATGAACCTCGTCATTATAAGCAAGAAGTAAGGAAGTAGACTTACCCGAAAGATTTAGAGAAATTCACCAATTCACAATGCTTTATGAATTATTCACCCAGCAGGCTTGGAATACTAGATTCCAAGACACCATATTTTCGAGTTCTTTGTCAGACATGATTCATTTGGTCTTGGTTCAAGAAGGTGTGCAAAATATTTCTGTGAATTCAGACCATTTGATTTAGTGGTCTCGAGCAAGGCATATATGGCATTGACTCTGTCTAGAATTCTCACTTAAGTTGTCCAAAATTTGCAGTATCCGTATTCAAGATAAATAATGTCGTAGCCAAAGATACCCTATAGTTTGTAACACTTCCCGGCATCTATTTTCTAACTCCCTTTTCGGAAAAGTGTTTTAAGTATATTTATAGAAAAGCACATAATCTGCAACAGCGTAACAGCTCTATAAACTGATATTTATTCATATGACAAAATGTGTGTAATCTCATTTGGTATATTTTCTAATGAAGTTTTCAAAAATTTAGGTACAAGATCAATATATTTCAGTTTTTCCATGGGGATCCAATACAAATGTTCATGATTTTGATCTGTACTGACACCACTGACTATCTTTATGTCTGCTTCTTTCATTAAATAGAAAAAACAATTTCCCGATGAGAAACACTGTCAACGCTGAAAAAACGCTCCTCAATAAATACTAATCTGTCAATTTCAAAATGATAACTCGTTTCCTCATAGCATTCCCTAATAACCGCACTTTCCGAAGTTTCATTTTCCTGTATTCCTCCGCCAACAGTATAAAAACAATGATGATGATCACTCTTTACAAGCAGAACACAATCATTTTTAAAGATCAAAGCCGCCGACCGCAAGGAAAATTTCATATTGCAGGTCTCATATCCGATATCCCTATATACTCCTTTACAAATTCTAGATCTATATACTTAATCATGAATCTTTACTGTCATTTTGAATGCATATTTATAAGTCATTTTCTAATAGACACACAATTCCGAAAAGGGAGTAACACTGCTATCGGCACCATATTCCCGGTTATAAAACATGGAGCCAATAACAGTGCTACTGTGAGAACCTGCGTTTTATACAGATATAAGTTCATACTCTTTCATACCGAATCCCAGTTCCGCCGCTGCGTCAATGGTATGGGTACCATGCCGGGACTCTACCCTCTGAAGGAAATGGTCTCTTCCCGGGTCCTTAGACTGATAAATCAAATCCATGCACGCCTGGTCCAACGCCACCGAATCCAGAGAGGATAGAATTCCGATGTCTTTCATGCAGGGATCCTCTGCCACGGCGCAGCAGTCGCAGTCCACGGACAGATTGCACATCATATTGACAAAAGCAGTATTTCCCCTGAAGTATTCCATCACGCTTCCGGCGGCGTCCGCCATGGCCTCGCAGAACACATCCTGTTCTGCCACATTGTCCCATACCACGGTCTGGTCACCGGTCTTACCGCCGGAGTGAATCAGACATTTCCCTTTGGTGGAGGCACAGCCGATGGAAAGCTGTTTCAGGGCTCCGCCAAAGCCACCCATGGGATGTCCCTTAAAATGAGACAGCACCAGCATGGAATCATAGTTTGCCATATTTTTGCCCACAAAGTTCTCACGCAGCACCTTGCCGCCGGGGATGGGCAGTACCAGGTCCGGACCCTCTCCATCCATCAAATCCACCTGGAAATACCTGCTCCACCCGTGCTCCATCATCAGCATTTTATGTTTCTCCGTGGAATTTCTGGCCCCGTCATAGGCGGTGTTGCATTCCACAATGGTTCCCTTTACCGCCTCCACCATGGGCTGCATAAACTGGGGCCGCAGATAGTTCTGATTGCCCTTCTCGCCGGAATGTACTTTTACCGCCACCTTGCCCGGCAATTCCTTTCCCAGCACTTCATACATCCTAATGACCGCTTGCGGCGTAATTTCTTTTGTGAAATAGACCTTTGCCTTTTCCATATGCTTCTCCTCTCTCTTGCCGGCAGCATCGTTCCTCCTGCATGCCCAAAACTCCTGCGCTCTAAAAGCATGGGCAGACAATCCCCATTCCTGAAAAAGAGGTTATGCGCCCGGATCCTGTGGCAGCAGCAGAAAGTATACTTGACATCTGCCCTTGCAGTTTATAAAATTGCTCTAAGGATAGTATACAGCTTAAAGTTCACTTTAAGTCAAGACTTTTTTCTTGTCTTATACTACTATCGGGAAAAATCGGTATTTACCAAGGACTATATATTTCAGACCTTTCGGTACAGCACAGAATGCAAAGGAGGAAACTATGCTATTTACTGTGGGAGAAATGGCGAGGGAACTGGGAATTCCGGCCTCCACGCTCAGATATTACGATCAGGAAGGACTGCTGCCTTTTGTAAAGCGCTCCGGCAGCGGGATGCGCATATTCACGGACGCCGATTATGAGACCTTGATGGTCATCGGTTACTTGAAAAAATCCGGACTGTCCATAAAGGAAATCAAATCTTTCATCTCCATGGCCGCACAGGGGGACGCCTCCATCAAAGACCGCCTGGCTCTGTTCCGGGGACGGCGTACCGCCGTCCAGAAACAGATCCGGGAATTGCAGGAGACTCTTTCTCTGCTGGAATATAAATGCTGGTACTATGAGACTGCCCAAAAAGCCGGCACAGAAAACGCCGTCCGAACCCTTTCCCCGGAGAACATTCCCCAGGAATACAGAGACGTCAGATGCCGTCTGAATATGACTCACAGCAAGGAGCAGGAATAGGAACGTCACTATTCCCGGCTTATCGAGCGCTTCCGATCCACTGCCCGTGGCTTGTCCTTTGCACCCGCCATGGGCTTTGTATAATGGGTTCAGAAAACGTAATTTACCACCAGGATAGCGGCCCCCAGCACCGCCAAAACCACGCCCGTTGCCCGGTTCAAAGTGACGGCGCTGGCCTTGTTGGCAAACTTGGCGGCGATCCTGGCCCACAGCAGTGTGGAACCCACGCAGAACAGCAGACACCACAGATCCGGCATCCCACCGATGACAAAGTGGCTGGCCGAACCGGTCAATGCCGTAAAAGTCATGATAAAAACACTGGTTCCTACCGCTGTCTTGAGTTCGTACCCCAGCACGCTGGTAAGGATTAACAGCATCATCATGCCGCCCCCTGCCCCGATAAAGCCGCAGATAAAGCCCACCAGGGTTCCGCAAACCATGGATTGTATGATCCGCTTTTTCCTGCTGACTCTGTTCATGGCTTCCCTGGTGGTCATAACAGGCTTTACAATAAACTTGATGCCCAGCAGCAGGGTCATAAACACGGAAAAACTGCCCATGGTGGTGTTCGGCACTTGGCTGGCCACCCAGCTTCCCCCCAAGGTGAACAACAGCACCGTGGCCATCATCACCAGGCCGTTGCGGATATCCAGATTCTTGTTCTTGCCGTAAGTGTAAGCGCTGACAGCACTGGCCAGAACATCGCTGGCTAAGGCGATTCCCACGGCCTCATAGGCCGGAAGCCCCAGGAACGTAATCAGCATGGGGCTGATCACGGCGGCGGCACTCATGCCCGCAAATCCGGTGCCCAGCCCGGCCCCTATTCCTGCCAAAAAACAAATGATAAACTTGGAGATCATCCTCCTATCCTCCTCACAGTATTTGCCCCCCATATATTGCCCTGCGCCTTCTGAAAACGGTCTATTTTTCCCACAACATATAAGATTTTCGGTGGAAAGAGCGTCCATTAATTTACTCTCACATTTTGTTCTCCGTACTTCCTGAGAGCCTGTCAACAGCAAGATAAGCCGTGGGCTGAAAATAAATGTCCTTTCCTTTATTGCACTCATACATAAAATCTTTCAAAGGCTTGCTCGTATATTTTGAAAAATCCCCGTATATTGCAAACCTCACGCCATAATTAATGAATTTTTGTAAGATTTCCCCTGCCAGACAACTACTCAAAACAAAGAAATCGTCTACAATAGCTCCCTTGTTTACGGCAATATTTTCACATCCCGTTTCGTATTTCACTGTCATAATCAGATCCAGAGCAGACTGAACGTCTGTAATCAGCAATTTATCGCTGCTTATTACCGCAATCTCCGTATTATTTTTTTTAATAACTTCTGTTTTCATATTCTACCTCCATATAAATCACAAACACTTTGCTATATCTCACAACAACATTTTCTAAAAGTTCGACAGGGAGCTTCCTCCTGCTATTCATACAAGCTGTCAATCAAATGATCAACCATAAAATCAAATGTTTCCACATGATCCTGCGGAAGAATATCCTTGTTTTTGATATTCAAAATTAGAGAATAAATAACTGACATCGCCATATCCGCATCAACCTTACATCTCAAATAGGATGGATTGAGAAAAAGCTGTTGGCTCTTCTTATTGGACTCTACAATTTTTTTTGATTGTTCCTCTGACAGCTTGTTCATAAAGATTGTAAAATCAGTACTATTCGAATTGCATAAAAAATTATTTTGATCATATTCTCGATAAATGAACTTCAAGGCTTCCGCAACACCATACCTATCTTTATACTTCTCAATCAATGCAGATGCTGCATTGCAAATTTGTTCCTGCACAGAACATATTACTTCACAAAACAGAGCCTCTTTCGATTCAAAAAATAGATAAAATGCGCCTTTCGAGATTCCTGCCTGCTTACAAAGGTCATCTACACTGGTTTTCTTATAACCGTACTGTGTCCAGTATCGCTTACAAATTTCCCGCAAGTTCCTTCTAATATTATTCTTTTCTCGTTCTGTAAAACTTCTTGCCATAAATTGCACCTCTCTTTGTGACTCAAAATAACATATCAGTCATATGTATAATACTGCCTTTATTTTCAAAAGTCAAGTAACACTTTATAATTTCTATAAAAAAGCAGAGAAAAATCGAGTCGCATCTCCATTCTCCTCTGCTCTGTATTATTTAAGTCCCTTTTTCTGCCCCACAGCCTCCAGTATGTTCTCTGTATCCGTCCACAGTGCTCCGGGATTGCGGATGTACTCATATATCTGCTCATGGGACAGATACTCCAGCATATATTTTCCCAGACGATAAGAGATGGAGTAAGCCGCAGGAAGTTCCTGGTAATGGAACATCAATTCGTCACGGCTGCAATTCAGTTCCACAGGAGCCATGACCTGTCCTGCCAGATTGGTGGCCAAAGCCTCCCAAAACCATATGACACCATTGCAATTGGGTTCCACCTGCTGCTGACAAATATGTACAAACTCGTGGACAATCAGCCGTGCGTATTCCTCCCTGTCCATGTGGGCATGAGAACTGCTTTCACGGCATGCCTCCAAAGACAATATGTGAATCCTGCCATCAAAAGTATCCGCAATCATCCAATCCCTGTAATCCTGTCCGCACTCCGCCACATGGGCAGCGTAAACATCCACGTTAGAATGTATGACCACCAATACCTTTTGATCCAACTTCTCCAGCAGGAAAAAGTTCATGATCCTCTCCATATTTTCCAGAAGCGTCCCGACTATATCCCCAACCAGCTTCTGACAGGATTGGCTGTAATGAAGTTCAAAAAATTCTGTGGAAAACACGCCCTCTTTTCCGGCATATACCCCATAGCGCATAAACATCTCCAGAAACCGATTCTCCACCTCTTCAAAAGGCAGCGCCTCGTAGGAGAACTCTGCGGCCATCACCGGCGGCTTCTGTTCTATGCGCTCGTTCAGCAGGTTCAGCAGGTCATAATAGAGCATATCATTGTCAATTTGCTTAACCTGCCTCTCCTCCTCATTCGTCAGGACAGTTCCCAGATATTTGATATATATCTGTTCCAGCAGCCGCTCCTCCACAGCCTTATACTGCGGCATGACGCCCTTGATCGGTCGGGGTACATCCGACAGATAACATTCGCTGGCGTCATGCAGCAGACAGGCCAATATCAGCCGGTCAGAATAGCCCCTGGCCTCTGCCTCCCGGGCACAATGAATACAATGCTGTCCCACGGAAAAAAAAGTTTTTACATGTCCGTTCCCCCGGCAGATCAGGGACAGAGCATGGGCAATATCCCGAATGTCAATCTCGCCACTCTCCGGACAAACCGGATCAAAATGCCTGCCCGTATATGTTGTAATGCAGCCCATCGTATTCTTCCTCTCTTACCCCTTTACCACCCGAAATGCTCCTGGATTTGCTGCGCCACCTTCTCCGGCGACAGCCGGGAATTGTCAATTCGAATATAATTGGCAAAGGGTATTTCCCCTTCCCGGCTCACCAGGCGGTAATTGGCATCCTCCTTCCGTATGAGGCCTTCGGAAAACTCCACATCCCGCTTAGACGCCTTATTATTCAAACGATTCTCCGTTCGGTTTCGCTGTAGCCGGATCTCTTGGGAAGCCACCAGTTCCACGCAGTAAATCTCCGCTCCATTATCCTCAAAAAGCCCGACTACTTCCTGTATGTAATCCCAATCGGAGTGCATGTCAAAAGCCCACATATACGTGAAAATCATGCCCTCGTAGTCACTCTTCACAAACTCCTCCAGCACAACGCTGCGAAGCCTGTTAATCACATCTCCCCGCCATCCGCCAAAGATCTCAATCACAGGCTCAATCATCATATGATTATGGAACAGCCGCAATCCCGTTCTTTTCATCAATTCCTGCCCCACCGTCATCTTGCCTACCGCGCCGCTTCCTACTATCAATACCAGTTTCATGTTTCCCCCTTCATCACTCCACCCGCATTAACATGTCAATCTGATTCTACCACATGTCGCCACAGGATTCAAGGAGAGTCAGCAAAACCGGCTGTGTTTCCGAAACAGGCCGTGAACAGCACCTTTCTGCTTTACGCCAATCTTTTAAGTTTTTCAGAGTGTTCTGCCAGTACTTCTTTACAGACGGATATATCCTGTTTCATATTCTCATAGTCTTCCACGCTTATCTTGTAGCGTTCAAACGTTGATGTATAACAGGATTCTATTGTATTCAGGCGCGGCATAACAATGTTTTCCAACGTCAATTCTATATTTTTTACTCTTACTTTGAGTTCCTGTACCTCCTCTTTCAGCTTCCGTACCTCCTCTTTCAGATTCCGTACATCCTCTTTCAGCTTCCGTACATCCTCTTTCAGTATTTGTACATCCTCTTTCAGTATCCGTACATCCTCTTTCAGTTCCCTGATATCCTCTCTTAGTTCCTCCATATCGCTTTTCATGTCTTGCATATCTTTTTTTATTCCCCGTATATCTTCTCTGATGGGGGTCAGCATATTAGAAATAGCGTGTAATCAGAGAGAACAACACCCCAACACATGAGGTACTGTTCTCTCTGCTATTGTGACTTTTATTATACAGGAAGTAAAAATATTGTCAATCCCTAAATTAAAAAAATATCCCATTGTACGGAGCAATACATTCCATGACATCCTCCCCGCGTCAGGTTTTTGCTTCATACTCTTTTGACTGGAGGCTGCAGCCATTGGGCATTACTTACCTTAGAGCTGCAGGACCGCCCCCGCCGATACATATTCTATCTGTTCCTTCATCTCCTCCCGCATTAAGGCAAAATTCTCCCGGCCCGTGCAGTGGCAGGTGTAATATTGAACGTCCTCTCCTTTCAAGCACCGGGCCAACTCCCGCACCGGCTCCGGGGACTTGTCTCTCATAATGTGAAACCCGCCCACCACATGGGTTATGCGTTCTCCCAGATCACAACATGCCTTGTCCATGATATTGACAATGCCGCAATGAGCGCAGCCCGCCAGCAGGACCCGGTACTCCCCCTGGCGGATCAGCAGGCTTTGCTCATGGGAAAAATCATCCTGCCGCTTCTTTCCGCCTTCCAAAGTATACAGGTTTCGGTTGGACTGCGGATATAATTCCCGCTTTTTCACATCCGCTATAATCATCAGTTCCTGGTCCAGTTCTAAATTGCCTTCGGTGAGAACCACCTGATCATGAGAAGCAAGGGAATCGTCCAGTCCTATATCTGCATACAGACACAGCACCTTGGAAAAGTGCCTGTCAAAGGCTTTCCTGTGAACATATACTCTTGCCCTGGAATTCTGCCGCAGAAAGAGTCCCAAGGCCCCGCCATGGTCATAATGTCCATGGGAGATGACCACAGTATCAACCTCCTCAATTTTTACACCCATCTTCAACGCATTCTCCAGAAAAAGTCCGCTCGGTCCCAGATCAAACAATACCTTATGATTTTCGGTCTCAATATACAGGCATAAACCGTGGACTTTCCCGTACTCTGACGAGACTGCCGTGTTTTCCACCAACACTTTTATGATCATACGATTATTCTCTCCCATCCCCTGTTTACACGGATCACAGCCCGCCGACGGCGGTACTCGCTCTGCACAGAGGATACTGGCCGCTTGAACCCCGATCCGTCACTAACTCATATGCATACCCATGGCCGTCACCACCGCCACCAGATTATCCTGCCCATCCGTAATCCGGGTTTCGTAGTAACAGGCCCGCCTGCCGTCCTTAATCTGCCTGCATTCCGCCACCAGCCGGGCATCCTTGGGCATACTGATAAAACTGATATTGCTGTTGGCAGTCACGGTCATATGTCCCGGTGGATTGGATGCCACCGCAAATGCAAAGTCTGCCATGGTAAACAACGCTCCTCCCATCACATGGCGATGGGCCGCCATATGCTTCTCCTCCGTAAGCAGGCTGCAGCGGGCGTAGCCCTCCGCCACCTCCTCAATGACAATCCCTGTGGTCTGGGTGGCGTAAGTATCCGCCTTGAAAAACTCCCTTGCCTCCTCCAATTTGGTCATCCCTGTTCATCCTTTCGCCAGCATTGTTTTATAGTTATTTCACATTCCTATCCCCGCCGACACACATCCAAAACGGGGCATTCCCGGCACGGCCATAATAGACCTTAGTCATTCCGCTTATTCCTTTCAGTATCGGAGCTTCCAATGATAAGCGCTTCTCCTCACAGATCCTGTTTGACAGCATTAATCACCGGGGTAAAATCATCCGTATCCCCGCAGAAGAAGCCGCCGATTCTGTCGCAGATATGCTCCATCACCCCTCTGGCGGCCTGGTAGTCCTCCGTCCGAAACGTAATATAACAGAGAAACTTCACCTGATGTTCCTTCAGAAAAGCATCAGCAGATGCCTCCCCAAAATCCGGCTCCATGGCCTCTACATCCATACAGCCGCCCGCTCCCAGGTCGATCTCCAATACCTGGGCGGCTTCCCAGTACTCCATCTCGTATGCCGTGTCGGACAATGCCTCTTTCAACGCACCTACCGTCATATCCCCATGGAACATGTAAAACCAGCCCTCCGGTACATCCTGCCTGAATTGTTTTTTCTTCGCTTTACTTTTCATCCTATGGTTTCCCTTCCGGCCTTCTTATAATTCGTATCTGCCTCTGTCCGACTCCCTGTTGCTCTAAAATAGCAGAAATCTGCTCAAATCATGCATACATTATAGTCAAAATCTTTGAGAAATACAACTGCTTTTTATTTTTTGAGCCCGGTGCGGCGCTTCTGCTTCTTACAAAAAGCCTGAATACAATCCACGCTCTGCTAAAAATCTATTGTCATGAATAAAAAAGGATGTGAATCTACTGAAATAAATTTCCGAAGATTCACACCCTTAAGTTTCTAATACCCAGTCTCTAATTCTTATCTTCTTTTATAAGGTCTATACGGTATCTGCATAGCGGGAACTTCCCTGCACATTATAAGCCCCGGTAGAGGTATACCCGCTGGCGGCATTGGCCTGGGTCGTCATATAGTAGTCCACAAGCGAAGCGCTGGTTGCGATGGAAGAACCGTAGTCGCTGAAAAACTTCTGAACCTGGGACATATCTGCTTTCTTAAATGTGTCCTCGTCAATCTTCAGCTTGCCCTTTTCATCCACATTAATGCCAAACTGCTTAAGCGCATCCGCATTCTGCGCCGTCTTTTCTCTGATGTGAGACAAATTGGCCAGCACACCTGAATTTGAACTGGATTCGGCAGCGTCAAACATACGGTTGTAGTTGTTTACAAAACTCTTGGCTGTGGCAAAGATCTTCTCAATATCGTATTGATCTGTCTCATTGCCGTCCTTATCCTTTACCTTTTCATATAAAGCGCTGGACGCAAGGGCTTTACCGTCTGCCTTGAGGGAAGACGCGCTGGACGCCGCCGTGCTGTCTGTCCCGTTGTTGTCCGTAGCGTTTGAACCGTTCGCGGCGCCCGCAAACTGAAGGCGTGAGGCAACCGTAGAACCATAACTCATGACATTCTTGGAGGAGAACATCTCCTGCACCTTGGAAACTCCCGCCTCTTTCAGCTTGGCTTCATCAAGATCAAGCGTCCCGTTGGAATTCACCGTAATGCCGATTTCCGAAAGTTTATCGGCATTCGTAGCCGAGGTGCTCATCACATTCGCCACATACGCCGTTTTATTGGCCAAAGTGGAATTTTTCGCCGCATTCACTACATTATTGTATTCTGATACATAAGATTTTATCGCAGAGACTACCTTGTCTGCCGCACTCTGTCCATTCGCCGTATCCGTATAAGTCTTATCATTCTGCAGCACGGAAACAGACGTCTTCAGACTTGAAAGTCCCGATGTCAATTCGGCATTTGCCTTCTGGGCCTCTTTAGAGACCTTTGGATGCCTCTTCTCCTCCAGAATCCTGTCCAGAACATTGCTTTTACTGCTTTTCGAGGTGGCCGTTGTACCCGTACTCTGCCATGCGCTTTCTCCCTTGGAATCCGCATAATAAGCCTTCATCAGCTTGCCGTAGCTGCCGTTCTTGATGGCTGCGTAATCACCCAGCCAGTTGCTGGAGGCGGCATTGCCTGCAGCAGATCCTACGCTGGAAAAGAGATGCGAATAGTCAGGCTTTGTAGCTTGCACATCAAAACTGATTCCCATAATCTTACCCTCCTGTCATCCTTGACTCTGTTAAAAAACTTCCTGTTATGTCTATTGTATCGTCATCTCCTCTTTTAAGCAATAGGTATTTTGGGATTTTTATGCTTTCCTGGAGATTTTTACATAAATCTCCAGCTAATAATCTTTTTTTCTTCTGCAGTTATTACATTTTTTTATGAAAGTTCCTCCAAATTCTCCTCCGCAATACCGGCAAAGCCCCTCACCCATCCATTGTCTGATCATTCCCTGTCTGCGGCTCTCCTCATAATATGCCGCTTTTTCTATCTGGTTGCCTATCAAGGTATATCTCATAGCCTTCATCAATGCGGAATCTCTTTGCAGCATATTCGCTGTCAGTAAAACGGAATCGATATAGACATTTTGAGACCAAATCGGCGGCGTACCCAGCTTATATACCAATCTGCTTGACAGATACACGCTGTGGCATCCCTTAAAATGATTATATCTCGGGTCAAGTTTCTCCAGGCTGTCCGGCAGATATAACTGCAATTTGAAAGAGTCAGCAAACGCATCTCTCCCAATCTCTTTCAGTCCATTGGGCAGGACTATATTTTCCAGACTTTTACACCCCCAAAACGCATAGGATCCAATTACTCTCAGGTTTTTGGACAGTGTTACGGTTTTCAATGCATCACAGTTATAAAACGCCCCTTCTCTGATTTCCGTTACATGATCCGACATTATGACGCTTTTTATTTTCTTGCTTAAAAATGCATTATTACCAATCGCAGCCACCTCTTGGGGAATCATTACATCTGTCGAAGTTCCACCATATCTTACCAACACCCCTCTGTCAATATTAAATTCCCTCTCCTCTGCCACGCTGCTCTGCCCGCTGCCATTTACTACATTAATGCCTGTAGGGCTGCTGCCTGTCGAAGCATAGTTCAGTTTAACCACAATCGGACCGTTCTCATATGGATTCCACCGGGGCTTCTCTATTGTATATTCCGTATCGCAATAAGGACATACAATCACCTCGTCCCCTTTCTCCATGTGCAGCTGTGCCCCGCATTGTGTGCACATTTTCGGAATCATTTTCATATTCTGTCCCTCCGTATTTCTTCTGTTCAAAAGAGCGAGTTATTAATTATACCATGGCTCCCATATAAAAACAATAGCAGCACTGGACCAGGACAATGCCTCCGGGCAGCCCTCTGCTCTATTTCTACTAACAAAAAATCCAGCGTTTTCCTGTTTTAAGAAAATCTGCTGGATTTTGGCGTACTTTAATAACTGTTCCTTTTACTGTAAACAGATGACTTCCTGTCCGTTCTTTTTGTATTTTTTCATGTAATTTATTGATG